>ENA-UOOK01001664-UOOK01001664.1-fermentation-metagenome-genome-assembly--contig:-NODE-1664-length-28795-cov-4.524669_pt1 | contig 28795 bp, 29 predicted proteins | sample MGYA00245777_ERZ724023 | MGnify/ENA primary metagenome ERZ724023 (study PRJEB28704, sample SAMN03018312) | fermentation metagenome | biome: anthropogenic terrestrial biome; feature: soil; material... | reverse complement strand
TCTGAGGGCCTTGTCATCATCATTATCAAAATAGAGGCTGCGGATATGGTAGCACCCATCCGCTCCGGCATTGGAGTCCGTCCTTAAAACCGCTCTCACACGCTGCCGGAGCGAGTGGTAATCCAGCAGATTAATGGTGTGCTTGTATTCATGCCTGTATACCAGTTCATTCATGTGTATCAGCTCCTTCATGGCTACATGCTACAGGGGTAAGCTTAATCCAAGCTTAATGGTCATGTTAAGGTTTTGTGAACGCCGGCTGGATGAATTAAGCTTCAATTAAGCAATGACAGATAAGATGTTATTGAAAGTGGTATAATTCCATTATTAAGGGAGCTGAGCTCATGCGGATCCTGATTGTTGAAGATGAAAAGCGCCTTGCGGAAACGCTGGCTGATATTATAACTGAAAACAAAAATATGGCGGATATCTGTAACGATGGCAATTGTGGGCTGGATAGCGCGCTGACGGGAATTTACGATGCCATTATTTTAGATGTTATGCTGCCCGGCATGAATGGTTTTGAGATTATCCGTGCTATGCGGAAAAATGGAATAAAAACGCCGGTGCTTATGCTGACGGCTAGAACCGAGCTGACAGACCGCGTCAAGGGCCTTGATCTGGGTGCAGATTATTATTTGACCAAGCCCTTCGAAACGGCCGAACTGCTTGCCTGCCTCCGGGCCATTATGCGGCGGGGAGAAGAAATCAAACCGGAACAGCCTGCGTTTGGGGATATTTTCATTGATGTTGCCGCAAGCGAGCTGGTTTGCGGCCGCCGTTCCATCAAATTGAATGTGCGGGAATTGGAGCTGCTGCGGTTGCTCATCGCAAACAAAGGTATCTTGCTCTCGAAAGAAAATATCTTCCTGAAAATATGCGGATATGACAGCGAAGCAGATGACAGCATTGTGGAAGTATACTTGTCTTTTCTTCGAAAAAAACTAGAGCATATCGGGTCAAAAGTTAAAGTCTCTGTCGTCAGGCGTGTAGGCTACAAATTGGAGGTGGCAGAATGATTCGAAAACTCCGATGGAAATTTATTTTGATTATGATGTGTCTTGTCACAGTCATTCTGCTGGCAATATTTATTTCTATGCTGCTGACAACGCAAAAAAACAGCGAACAAATGGGAATTACCATGCTTCAGCAGGCACTTGAACAGTCACATTTCCCCCAGGCAGGTTCAGCACAGGACGGATCTCCGCATATTCCCCGGCGGCAAGGTCCCCCGGGAATGCGGCTGCCCGTTCTTTTGGTTGAGAGCGGAGAGGATGGCAATATTTCTGTTGTTTCTAACCAATTGTACTTTATAAAAGATGAAGATATTGCGTCAATTGTTCAACCGGCCATCAAGGACAACAAGGATATGGGAATTCTTCGGGATTATAGTCTGCGCTGGATGAAAAGAGAAACGGAGAACGGCATATATTTGGCTTTTGCAGATATATCCGTGGAGCAAGAAATCATTCGCAACCTTGTCATCAATTCTCTCACGGTTGGCGGAGCCGCCCTGGGAGCCTTTTTCATTGTCAGTTTACTTCTGGCAAGATGGGCGGTGCGCCCGGTGGAGCTTGCATGGGACAGGCAAAAACAATTTGTTGCGGATGCTTCTCACGAACTTAAGACACCTTTGACGGTTATTTTATCTAATGCCGACATGCTATGCGCTGATAAATCATTTTCAGATGAAAAAAAGGTTCGCAGAGTAGAACACATCCAAGCGGAAGCCGTCCGCATGAAACGACTTGTTGAAGATATGCTGACTTTGGCGAAGTCGGATTGCATGGGGAAAGCCGTTATGTTTGGAAAAGTCGATTTGAGCTATATTGTTACAAACACAATACTCATATATGAGCCGGTCATATTTCATGAGAAGAAAAAACTTATCTACAAGGTGCAGGATGCTTTGATGGTTATGGGTGATACGGAACGGCTTCAACAACTGATGCATGTTCTTTTGGATAACGCCCGCAAATATTGTCCGCAAGAAGGAACGATCCAAATTGATTTAGCCGGGACCGACCGTGGACACATACTGCTCAAAGTCTTCAATGAAGGTGATCCAATTCCGCAGGAAGAATGGGAAAAAATATTCTTGCGGTTTTACCGCTGTGATAAATCAAGAAGTAAGCATGACAGCTTTGGACTTGGCCTGTCCATAGCATATAGCATTGTAAATGATCATGGGGGAAAGATATGGGCCGATAGTAAGACAGGTTCGGGAAATACCCTTCATGTGTCTTTGCCGATGGCTAAAAGTAAAAATCGAATAGGCGGGGAAAAAGCCTGATACAGCACTTTCCGCAAAACGACTGCGGGTCTTAATTGCTCTGCCAAAGTTTATTTTTACTGGTTTGAACTTCTTTGTCAAAATGCTTTTTTATGGCATTTTATGTTATACTGAATAAGGATTGTATTTAAAAATATTTAGAAGGAGGGGCAGCAAATGCAGATTAAAAATAGCATATTTTATGATTATGTTGTTGACCGGCAATTGGACAAGCAACAGAAAAAATGGTTGCAGGAGAAGAATACTCCTTCGGCAGTGAAAAAACAGCAGCCGGCCGGAGAAGACATGGAAGAGCGGCTGAAAGAGAAAGAAGCCTGTGTGCAGCAACTGGGAATCACCGGCGAGCGGATGAAAGCAGAAAAAGGAAAGCTAAAAAATCTGCTGATATGTTTAGAAATTTCAAGGCGTATTGCTGGGGGCGACAAAGTTCCGCCGGCAGACCACCGGTTTTTGCTGAAACATGATCCTGCCCTTTACGCCAGATCGATTGCGATGCGTTTCCCCAAAAACAATCCTTATCAGTACAAACGGCTTTCTAAGGATGATGAGTGCCGGAACGAATGGCAAATTGACATTGCAGCCGGGATTGAATGCCTTGAAGGGTTCATGGAGGGGGAGCTTCCGGCGCAGGAGGCCTTTGGTGCTGCAGTTGATATAAAAGTGTAGGATCTATGAATTGCCATCCTAATAATAGCTCGGCAGATTACGGCATAATCTGACCGTCATTATTTTGATCTTATAGATGCAATTTGCCCGAAAAGTCCGGAAACACCGGACTTTTCGGCATTTTGGCGGAAGTTCCCCTGCGGCTGCGGCTTCATGAAAAGGTGCGGTCAAATAAAAAGAGAGACACCGAAAAACAAACAGGGATTTCATTTGCTTTTCTGATCTTCTTGAAAGTATCCGAATAACCGTATATGATGTATTTATCCAATCATAGAATATGCCGGAAAAACCTATTGCGGAGGCATAATAAATGGAGTTTACAGCATGAGTGAACAGAAAACAAGCACGTTGTTCAGGCTCCTATTCAAAGCGCCAAATTTAGAGCAGTTTATGGAAAAGAGCGCAGAAGAAATGAAACTTCAGTCCTTCTGCGAGTACATAACGAGATTGTGCAAAGAACAAGACGAAGTTCCGGAGCATATTATCAGGCGGGCAAATATTGAACGCTCCTTCGGACATCAGATTTTCAGAGGGGCGAGAAACCCGTCGCGGGATACCGTGCTGCAGCTGGCCTTTGGATTTAACGCCGATGTTGATACGACGCAAGAGCTTTTGAAATGCGCCCGGATGAGTGCCCTGTATCCTCGGATAAAGCGAGATGCGGCGATTATCTACTGCCTGCATAACCGCTTTACGGTCATGGAAGCGCAAAGGGTGCTGCACGAAATGGAATTGCCCTTGATTGGAGGCGGTGAAATAAAATGAGAGATGTAAAAACAGCCGCCGCCAATATTCTGAATGCCTTTGATAATTCGGAATATCCCGCAGGTTTTCTGAAGAAATATACTCAGATGGAGTGTCTGGCCTGCAGTCACGGTGCGGAAACATTTTTGGTTAATTCCAGAAACGCAGGACAGCTTTATGTCGCAAAATGCTATGACAAAAATTTCTATTCTTCCGTGCATGAGAGCAATATCTTAAAGAACCTGCACCACAGCGGCTTGCCTGCCTTTAAAGAGGAATTCCGGAATGATAAGATGATATGCATTGTGCGCGAATATATCCCAGGAAAACCGCTTGACCAATACATCATGGAAAACAGTCCGACGAAAGAGGAAATCATAGATATCTGTGCTCAGCTCTGCGATATCCTTATTTACCTCCACGGACAGGAAGAACCCGTTATTCACAGGGATATCAAACCCCAAAATATCATTATGAAACCGGACGGAACAGTCAGCCTGATCGATTTCGATATTTCGCGTATCTATCATACCGATGCAAAGACCGATACGCAATTCTTTGGAACGCGGGAATACGCGCCGCCGGAGCAATACGGCTTTTCACAGACGGATTGCCGCACCGACATTTATTCGCTGGGCGTGGTGATGGGCTGGCTGCTTACCGGCGAGACGGATGCCGGGGAAGTCGTCCGTAAATTGGGCCATGACCGGCTGGTGAGCGTATATAGAAAATGCACGGCCTTTTCTCCGGAGAACAGATTCGTTTCAGCGGAGAAGCTGAAATCTGCGCTGATCCATGCGGATGGCAAACGGAAAAAAGCAGTCTTGGCATGGACGGCGGCGGTACTGTCCTGTCTGATCTTTCTTTTTGCCGGCTTTTTCATCGGGCGCTACACGGATTTCCTGCCGACCGTTTTGGAATCCCATGTCACCTTTACAGAACCAATGATCGAACAGGCGGTTCGGCTCCAGCTCGGCAAAACGGCGGATGAGATCATCACTGAGAGCGATTTGCTTTCGGTTACCGGGCTGTATATTTTCGGAGATTCGCTGATTGCAAAAAACGAAGAAGAGCTGCACGCCGCGGCCAAGTATTTGTTTGAAAGCAACCAAATGAAAGAAGGCCCCATCTGCTCTCTTTCCGACCTCTCAAAAATGCCCAATATGGAGCAGATCTTCATTTCTATGCAGGAGATCACGGACATTTCTCCGTTGGCTGCCTTATCTAATCTTGTGGTTGTGGATATAAAAAACAATCCTATTACAGATATTTCGCCCTTGGGCGAATTGAAGTTTTTGAAGCGAGTCACCCTGTTTGACACCCGTGTCACGGATTTATCCCCCCTTGCGAATTGCCCGATGCTCTGTGTGCTTGACGCAGGCAAGCTGCCGCTCCGCTTTCCCAAGGCATTTTATGGACTGAACAACTTGCAGAATTTAAACCTTTCCGAAACGACAATCGACACTCTTGCCGGAATTGAAGACCTTACGCAGCTTAAATTTTTGGAGGTGGAGAGCGTCATAGACGGCGATCTTACGCCGCTGCTTTCGCTGCGGAATCTTGAGGAGGTCGTCTTGGGAGAGAACATGCGGCAAGAGGCTGAGGCCATCTCGGGCAGGGCAAAATTCGCAATATCATACCGATAGGGTAATTTTATAATGTGGGCTGGCTGCTCACCTTTTTTCGTCTCATATTCTGTAAAATGGTAGTGTCAATGACGGATTGATAATTTAAAAAAGGAGAACAAAATTATGAAAAAGACATTAAGATGTATTTTTTCTCTTATTCTGTCGCTTGCCTTAAGCCTTGCGATGCTTCTGCCGGCGTATGGGACCGGTATGAATGAGGCAGAGACAAAAGCGTCGTCGCTTAAACAGCTTGGTCTATTCAAGGGCGTTTCCGATACGGATTTTGATCTGGATAGGGCGCCAACCCGTACTGAGGCACTCGTCATGCTGATCCGCACACTGGGCAAGGAATCGGAAGCACTAAACGGCAGCTGGTCTCATCCGTTTACAGACGTCCCTTCATGGGCGGATAAGTATGTGGGGTATGGCTATGAGAAGGGGTTGACAAAAGGGGTGTCTGCAACGGAATTCGGCTCTGGCAATGCGGATTCGGATATGTATCTGACATTCATGCTCCGCGCCCTGGGATACAGTGATGCGGCCGGGGATTTCGCCTGGAATGCCCCGGATGCGCTTGCCAAAGCAGTGGGGATTCTGCCTGATGTCGTTAGTACGTCAAATTTCCTGCGCGCCGACGTGGCGCTTGTTTCTTGGGCAGCACTGGAGGCTGATCAGAAGAGCGGAATGCAGCGGCTGGCAAAAAAGCTGATAGACGAGAAGATTTTCACGGGAGACGCTTATGCGCAGGCCACCGCGCAGGTTGGCGAAATAAAGCCAACGGCGGTATCGGTATCCTCCTTCGAAGCGCTCAAATCCGCGCTGCTGAACAGCTCCGTGAAAGCAATCACCATTGACTCCGTCGGAACCCCAGTGATCGTTACAGGAGAGGTGACCATTCCGGCAGGCGTTACCGTGACGGTAAACCGCGGCAACGACTTCTACATTGAGGGGCCGCTCACCAACAATGGCACGATCAACGTCATGGGCGCCGATTCCATCAGCCCGGATTTTATCAATTATTCCGTCCTGTCTGTCCAAACTGGCGGCATACTGAATAACAACGGAGCGATCAATTTGCAGGCCGCTCAGCTTGAAGACACGGATGACTACGGCCCCATCGGCGGTCAGCTCCGCATTAACGGCGGCACGCTGAATAACAAAGGCTCGGTTTTTCTGAAGTACGGATTGGTCAACACCCACGGCGGAATGGCGGTCGTCATTAACGGCTCCTTTATAAACGATGAGCTTGTAATCGTGGACGGCTTCTTTCTTCGCGTGGATGAAGGCTCCTTTGTCAATAACGCGGGCGCTGTCGTAATCAACAATACTAATATCTTCGCGGAGGGTGAAGGAACCTTTACAAATAACGGCACTCTTTCCGGGGCTGAGGTCAACAGGTAACCCCTCGGCAGCCTTCAGAAAAAATAAAATTTAGAACCTGATTTCTCATACGGGCGCGTTTCACAAGATTTGTGGGACGCGCTTTCTGGACCTCTTCCAAATTCATCTTACCGCCGCTGCCATAGAGCTGCCCAGGAACAGGCTGGCAGCCGTAATGCAAGCCGGTATGCGTGGAAAATACAGCGGATTTATGCTATAATAGCCGGGTATTTGCGAAAAGGAGAAGAAAATGATATTAATCATTGCCGAGAAGCCGAGTTTAGCCAGAAATATTGTGGTGAGTATCGGGGAAATGAAAAAAGCCGGCAGTTATTATGAGGGCAATGGATATATTGTTACCTGGGCTTTTGGTCATTTGTTTTCTCTCTGTGATATTGAAGACTATACCGGACCTACTTCCACAGGGAAATGGTCCATGGAAAATATTCCATGCTTTCCGCAGAAATTCAGATTTCAGCTTCGCAAGAATGCAAATAAGCAGGCAGATTCAGGCATCAAAAAGCAATTTGACACCATCGCGGCGCTTTGTAACCGTGAAGATGTTGACACTATTGTCAATGCAGGGGACTCTGATCGTGAGGGCGAAATCATCATCCGGTTATGCGTTATGAATGCGCTGAAAAGCGAAAAGAAATTATCCCGGCTTTGGCTGCCGGACCAGACTCCGCAGACCGTTTTAAAGGCATTGGCTGAAATGAAGGACGAGGCCGAATACGATAATCTGGCCAACGAAGGCTTTGCCAGAACTTATATTGACTGGCTGTACGGCGTGAATCTCACCCGCTATGCTACGCTAAAGACTGGTGTGCTGCTGCGTGTCGGACGCGTTATTGTACCCATTGTAAAAGCGGTCTATGACCGGGATATGGCCATCAGAAATTTTGTGCCGGATATATATTATGCCGTTGTCAGCAAAGAGCAGACAAATTCTGAAGAGATTGAGCTGACAAGCAAACAAAAATTTGATAAAAACGACAGACGCAAGGCAGAAGAACTATGTGCCCGATATAACGCCGAAAAGGCTGTTGTGACAGAGAAAAAAGTAAAAAAAACGGCCTTAAATCCGGGTAAATTATATTCCCTTTCAAAGCTGCAGAATGTTCTGGGCAAAAAATTCAAGATGTCCATGGATGATAGCTTAAAGCTGGTACAGGGACTATATGAAAAGGGCTATCTCACCTATCCGCGAACGAATTCAGAATACCTCGCTGCGGCTGAAAAAGACAAGGTGAAACAAATTATATCGACGCTGGCCGGTATTGGTTATCCGGTTGAATTCAAGGATAAGAAAACCATATTTGACGACAGTAAAATCGAGTCGCACTCGGCATTAACACCAACCTATAAAATTCCTAAAAAAGAGAACCTGGCCGAAGATGAAATGAAGGTTTATCAAACAGTGGTCCGGCGATTCGTCGCAGTTTTTTGTGCCAAAGAATGTATTGCGCAAAAGATGGAAATGAAGATCGAAGTTGGAAGCCTGGAAGATTTTACTCTGAAAGGAACCGTAATTGTTGAGCCGGGCTGGACCAAATATGATGATTATACGGCAAAGGACAAAGTCTTGCCTGCCCTTGAAATAGGTGACGAGGTGGCAATCAACTTTCAGCCCAAAGAAAAAGAAACAAATCCGCCGAAGCATTATACCATTGAGAGCCTGAATAATTATCTTAAAAATCCTTTTAAAGACGAGAAAGCGGCTGCTTCCGAAAAAGAAGACGAGGATGACACCGAGGATTACAAGGCGATTTTTGAGGGTCTGGAGCTTGGCACTGAGGCGACAAGAACGGGAATTATCGACAATGCCATAAGGAGCAAATATATCGAGCTGAAAAAGGATGTTTACCATATTCTGCCCGGCGGTGAATATTTGATCGAATCCCTGATTCAAATGGATATTTCAATGGATAAGTATAAGACAAGCGCTTTAGGTCAGGCACTGAAAAAAGTTTTTCACAACGAAATGACCGTGGAGAAAAGCGTTGAACTGGCCAAAAAAGAAATTGCCGAAGTATTTAGAGAAACGCCTCAAAACCCGGAGACCGATACATATAACGGGTTCTATGGAGACGAGGTTGGAGCTTGCCCTCTTTGCAGCGGAAAAGTTGTGAAAGGCAGGTATGGCTACGGCTGTATGAATTACAAAGAGGGCTGCAAATTCCGTATAAACGGTGTGATTTGCAAAAGAGTAATTTCACTTTCTAATGCAAAAATGCTCCTTGCATCAGGGAAAACAGCCAAAATACAGGGCTTTACTTCTAAAACCGGAAAGCCGTTTGATGCGGCGCTTAAATTAGAAGCCGGAAAAGTAATTTTTGATTTTTCTTAAAAAATTAATTCAAAAAAACGATGCATTTCATTGCGGATAAATTAACAAAGTGTTCACATATTTTAAATATCCTATTAATATTTGTGATCTATTATAAAAGCATAGAAATTCTTTTTTTCTTCCTCTTAATATATATAAATATCTCTTTCGAGCCTCGGGAAAACCAGAGGCCTTTTTTGATTTGATGGTTTTCTGCTATAATAATACCCATTAATAAAGTAAGGCGGAGATTGACTTGATACGAATACTGTTTGTTTGCCACGGAAATATTTGCCGATCTCCAATGGCGGAATTTGTATTTCGGGATATGGTTCAAAAGAGAGGTTTAGAAGATTCTTTTTTAATAGCCTCAGCAGCTACAAGCAGAGAAGAGCAGGGAAACCCGGTTCATTACGGCACGAGAAACAAGCTTAGAGAATGCGGAATTTTGACGGCAGGAAAGTATTCAACGCCGCTAAAGAAGCAGGACTATGACAAATACGATTATCTCATTGGCATGGATCAATGGAATATCACGAATATAAAACGCATTATAGGAGGGGACCCTGAGAAAAAGGTGCGGAAGCTTTTGGACTTTACCGAAGACAGCAGGGATATTGCCGACCCCTGGTATACAGGAGACTTTGACAAGACCTATAAAGATGTTTATAGCGGCTGTCAGGCCCTGCTGGACTTCATTTTGGAGCAGTAGATCTACACTTTTTTAAAACCGGAGAACAAAAGACGGAAAGATTAACATGCGGTCTCAGTGGAAATCTCCGCCGGCTTTGTATCCGGCAGGGGCCTGTCCGGTTTTTCCCTGGTTTCCAGCCTTTTGCGGTATTCTGCCGGGCTGCAGCCCATCTGTTTTATAAAGATCTTGTAAAAATAGCTGTAATTATTAAAACCACTCTGTTCGGCGACTTTGTTTATATTCGTTGAACGCATTAAAAGGCATGCAGCCATTTCAATCCGCTTTTCCTGTATATAGCTGCTGATGGTTTTGTTGGTGGTCTGTTTGAAAAGACGGCATATATAGCTTTTGCTGTAATGGACTTCCTTTACCAGCATCGGTAATGAAATTTTTTCGGTCAGATGCTCGTTGATATAATTGATGATTTGGGTGACAACCGTCAGGTTATGGGATACGGTATCATCGCAGTGGATTCCCGAAAAGAAATCGCTGTAGGCATAGGCCAGGAGCAAATGAATGATGGCCTTATCCAGGATGTCATGCCCGTTTTTCAGGTGAACGGTCCGGTACTCATTCATCAGATTCCGGTACTTGGCAAAGGCTTCTTTCCCCAGCGAATAAACCGGCGTAAAGTTTTCACTTTTCTGAAAAATATCCAAAAGATTCGATTTTGATGTTCCATAGGCTATCAAAAGCTCCGGATTGATGTGAGCGACAAAGCATTCATCCTGCCTCTCATCGTCCGGTATCATCATATGGGGCGTAAACATATTTACAATGACGATATCCCCGCGGCTGACAGGATATTCCCTGCCGTCTATCACAAATAGCCCTGTACGGCCGAGGTATACGAAAAATTCATAAAAGTCATGATAATGCAGGCAGCGGGCCGGTTCGTTCTCACGATTATGGAGGTCGCAGCTGCAATCACCGGAAAAAACACTCGCCTTCGAGAGAAATTTACCACTATCCATCGTCGCACCTTTTTCAGATTGAAACCGGCTTTAAGCCGATATGAAAGCTGCCAGTCTGTCTTCAACACTGCGCAAAGCCTGTCAATCACTGTATTTCCTTAATATTTTCAATATGCAATGTGTACAAAATATGAAATATAGTAACCAATAACGTTAATCGAAAGTTACAACTCAATGATTTATACTGATTATAGCATATGCTTTGCATTACATCAATTTAGTAGGAGGTTTATCACTATGAGTACACCTAAAAACAAATTACGCTCGCTGCTTGTTGCAAACAAGCCTTCTGTGGCCACTCGGATCTGGAGCACCTGGCCGACAGCAGTGGAGTCGATGGCAGTCACGGGGAATTTCGATTATTTTGAATTTTTAGCAGAGTATTCCCCCTTTACACAGCCGGATCTTGAGAATTTGGTGCGGGCCGCTGAGCTCCATGGTATAGGTTCTATGATTAAAGTGGACTTTCAGAATGGCCACTACATGGCGCAGCGCGCAGTATCCATGGGTTTCCAGGGCGTTCTCTTCTGTGACCACAAGACTGCTGACGAGGTTCGGGAAAGTATATGGGCCCTCAGTCCGGACAGCCTCCAGGACAAAGGCCGTTTCGGATACCCCAACTCGCGCTGGATCGGATATACACCTCACGGCGCTCAGATGGATTACGCCGCCATGGTGCGCAATATGGTCAAAGCCTTCATGGTTGAAAAGAAGGAGACTGTTGATAATTTCGAAGAAATCTGTTCAGTCCCCGGCGTGGATATGGTTCAGTTCGGACCTTCTGATTTCTCCCTTAGTAATGGCTGGAACATGAGCGAGCACCAGCAGGAACTTCAGAAAGTCGAAGAATACGTCATCAAAACGGCTCTTGCCCATGGGATCGCCCCGCGCTGCGAATGCGACACCATTGATAAGATGAAGTATTATATGGATCTCGGTGTTAAACATTTTTGTATAGGCGATGAATTCAGAATTTTAAATGCATACTGGCGCGGTACCTGCGGAGAAGCTCGTAAAATTGCTGATAAGCTGTGATTGGGGGAATTACTGATGACAAAACAACGTATTATTGTTTCTAAAAAGGTGCCTCATGAATGTCTCGCTCCCTATGAAGCGGATTTTGACTTCACCCTGCCTGAGGATGGAGACCGCTTGAGTTATGAGTATATTCTTGAGCGAATCGCTGAATTTGACGGCTTTTTCGCTATTGATGCCAAGGTGGACAAGCGGGTGCTTGATGCGGCGAAAAAACTCAAGGCAGTTGCCAATTTCGGAGTGGGTTATGATAGAATCGACTGGAAATATGCCACAGAGCTTGGCATACCTGTCCTGAATACCCCAACGACCGTTACCGAGGCCACCGCGGAATTTACCATCGCACTGATTATGGCCGTCATGCGCGGTATTCCCCGCTATAACAACCAAGTTCGCCAGAACATCTGGGATGCGCCGCTCTTTTCTGACGTCAATACAATGGTTGGCGTTAGCACCCTCGGTATCATAGGCTTGGGCCGTATAGGGAAGTCCGTCTGCCGTAAGGCTCAGGGGCTTGGCATGAAGGTGGTCTACTACGACAAATTCCGTGCTTCCGAGGAAATCGAAAAGGAATACAATGTGGTATATAAGCCCTTCGACGAAATACTTGCCCAAAGCGACTGCATTGCAGTGCACGTGCCTTATTTGCCCGAAAACAACCATATGTTCAATGCAGAAACCTTTGCCAAAATGAAACCTTCGGCATATTTTGTAAATACGGCGCGAGGCAAGCTGATGGATGAAGCCGCACTTTGCAGGGCTTTAAAAAATGGTGTTATAAAAGGCGCGGCACTTGATGTTTTCGAACAGGAGCCAAAAGTATACGAGGAACTGCTGTCCCTGGACAATGTCGTCCTGACGCCCCATGTCGCGAGCCTGACCATGCACTCCAGAATGGCCATGTGCGATGAGGCGCTGTCGGGACTAACCAGTGTGTTGAAAGGACGCATTCCCCGTAACGTCGTAAATCCGACTGTTTTCGGCAAATAATAATGGCTATATTTTACAATTTATAACTTTATTAGAATATTAAAAAAAATAAAAAGGTATGACGTATTGTAATTTCTTTTTAATTATTGTATAATCTCATCATAACATCCGACTATTTAAAGTAAGTTGAAACAGACATAATATGTGACTATTTCAGCAACAACTGGTGCGGACATAAGGTTTTACTACATGTCATACAACTTAGGCTATCCTATATTTCTTTCATAGTATTTGGCTATTTTAAGCGGCAACTGACGCAGGCACCTAAAGTATCGCGTACACTCATACAACTAATGATGCGGAAACGTAGAGTTCAATAAAGGAGGCAGAATTTATGGCTTATACAGCTAGCGACCTGCAAAAATTCAGAAAAAGGGCTGTCGGCATCTGGGCGGGCATTCGTGAAATGATTTCTGCGGGTAAGGTAGGCCATTTACAAGAAAGCTGCTTTGCGGTGGATATTACGTCAGCGTTTTGTCTCAAGCTCAGGAAAGAATTCGACGATTCTAAATATCCACAGTCTGACAGGTGTATTTTTAGTGAGGGGCACGCGGCGCTAGCTACGCCTGCTTTACTGCAAAATGAAAACTTGTAGAAAGCCGGAATCGGCAAAAAAAGGATGCATGGAATTATCTGCAGTGAAAACGGATAACGTTCCTTTATCAGAAAAGGTTTCTGCACAAATCATTAAATATATCAAAGAAAACCGGATGCAAAAGGGTGACCGGCTTCCCAATGAGAAAAAGCTTATGGAGCAGCTAAACGTAAGCCGTACCACTATCCGGGAGGCAATGAGAATCTTGAGTTCCCGCAGTATTGTAGTGATTCGGCAGGGAAGTGGTACATATATTTCAAATTTTCCCGGAGTGACAGAGGATCCGTTAGGACTTCAATTCAAGTATGATAAGGAAAAAGTTCTTATGGATCTTCTGGAACTCCGATATTTAATGGAACCTGTCATTGCTTCGTGTAGTGCGCAGCGTGCCAGCAAAGAGGAGGCCAGGGAAATACAGCGCCTGGCATCTAAAGTATCAGAATGCATAAAATCAGGAGTCGACCATGCGGAGCAAGATGTTGAATTTCATTGCAAGATTGCTCAAAGCACAGGTAATGACGTTTTAAATGTGCTATTCCCAGAGATCGTTAATGGGATCCGGATGTTTACTACTTTACTTGGAGACCGGATCATCAAAGGTGTCGTACTAGACCATGAGCGAATTGCCCAGGCCATCATTGATGGAGATGCTGAGGGCGCATACAACGCTATGTTGGTTCATTTAAAAAGAAACAAACGTGCCATAAAAGAGTATTTTAAAGAGACTGGAAGTCATTGAATTCCTCTAAAAACAATGAGGATGGAAAAGCGATTAAGGTAATCATAAAAGGTCCAAAACATACGCGTAGCTAAAGTATATTACCAAGACTTGCCATATGAACAAGGCTTGCTAATATAAATTATCTAAATTATAAGGAGGAACTATTTATGAAGAAGATCTTGTCAATCCTACTTGTTTTGACGCTGCTTATGGCAACTGCCTGTACGGCACCGGCAGGTAAGGAGCCGTCTGCGGCTCCAAGCTCTCAGGCACCTTCAGCCAGCGCGGGCAACAGCGCCGATCCTGGCGGAAAAGTCTTTCGTATCAGTACCTACCTTCAGCTTTCCGGCAATAACGCAGAAGCTGGTAATAACGCTAAGAACGGTATTGACCTGGCAGTAAAGTATATCAATGATAATGGCGGATTCAACGGCGCAACCGTTCAAGTGGATCACTATGACACCACCGGAAGCACCGAGGAAGCTGTAAAAGTTGTACAAAGAGTAATCCAAAACAATAGTGCTGATGCCATTATCGGCTCGGTAAACTCCAATGAGGTTTCGGCCTGTATTTCTTACATCAATGATGCCAAGATTTACAACTTTGGCCTTGGTACCTCCGCTACCTGGATGGAAGATACCAGTAAAATCTATACTTTCCGCGCCAGTGCCAACAACAATCGTATCGCTCCTCTGGATGTGGACATGATTCTGAATATGGGATATAAGAGCGTAGCTATTATCAGCGGTACTGACGATACCGGTTCTTCAACCGCAACCGCTTTCCAGGAAGCCTGCAAGGCAAAAGGCCTGGAAGTGACAACACGTCAGGAATGCGATACAGCCGACACAGACTTCAGCGGACAGATTTCCCAGATTCTTGCAGGCGATCCCGACATCGTCTTTATGTCCCTGATTGGCGATACCTTCGGACCTTTCGTTAAACAGCTGCGCAACATGGGCTATAAGGGCATGCTGGCCTGCAAAGAGTGTTTCTCTACCGCTTATCAGGAAGTTGCCGGCCCTGAAAACTCCAATTACATTGCATTTGTTTATCCCTACGTACCATATAATAGTGTAGATGAGTGCACAATTCCCATTATGAAGAGTATGCTGGAACGCTACAATGCAGCATACGGCAAGTGCCCGACCCATGAATCCGCATACCGCGGCTGGGATACCATGATGGCTATGTGGGAAGCTAGCAAGATAGCTGGAAAGAATGACAGCGAGTCTCTGCGTGAGGCTACCCATAAGGTTAAGATTGATGGCCTTGGAGGTACTTTGGATTACACCAAGGGTGACCGTGAAGGCTACAGCGAATTCTACTCCTTCATACTGGTGGATGGAAAGAACCTCCTTCTTGACGACTGGCTGAAATCCGGTGGATATGAGGCTTACAAAACAGCTACCGGACGCGATCGCTAATCCTTAGTAAAGAATACCTAAATAGCATTTGATAGTCTGAAGCGGGCGAAACACCCTGTGATTTGCCCGCTTCTATTATAATATGAGAGGTCCCAAAGGAGACAAAGTCTCCGAAGGCGAATATGAAAGATGACTATCGATAAATGTCACCGCTGCAAAAAGCTAACTGGTGATATTATTAAAGCTTTACAAGTCAGCTTAGGACAAAAGGGGGAACATCATGTTTAAAATTTTGCTTATCAATGGGCTGATAATAGGGGGCATATATGCTCTGATTGCATTGGGCTACAGCCTGATTTACAGAGCATCTGGGTTAATGACATTTGCACAGGGCGATATGATCACTTTAGGAGCCTACCTTGGCCTAACGTTTTTCAGGATTATGCATCTGCCCTTCTTTATATCATTTTTGCTCACCTTTATATGCGCCTTCCTTGTTGGCGTTTTATTGGAAAGAGGTGTTATACGCGCATTACTGGACAAGAACGTGATACCTATTTATATCGTTCTGGCCACCATTGCGGTTTCGTATATTATTCAGAACTCCATGCAGGCAGTGTTCGGTACCACAACTTTAAGATTCCCGCAGGTATTCGGGGTAAGTACGCTTACCATATTCGGCATAACTGCTCAGACAGAGGCCTATGCCTGCTTACTCATTTCCCTCGCACTTATGTTGATGTTACATTTATTTATGACCAAGACTATATTCGGCATAGCAATGCACGGTGCTGCCATGGATCCTATGGCGGCCGAATCCTGCGGCATTAACTCTTCTTTGACTACCGGTATTACCTGGGGCCTTGCTGCGGCTATTGCTTCGATTGCCGGTATGCTCCTTGGGCCCATGTACGGCGTTTACTCAACCCTGGGATCCGTAATTGGCCGTAAAGGGTTTGCAGGCGCAGTTATAGGCGGCTATGGGCATATCTATGGCGCTATGATTGGCGGTATAATTTTAGGGTTGATTGAGACCTTTGTGGCGGGCTACTGGACAGGTACTTATAAAAACCTCATTGCTTATGCCGTACTGATTTTGTTTTTGTTTATCAAGCCGACTGGTATATTCAACGAGCAAGCTATACATGACGTTTAATCAGTGACGAAAGAATGGGGGAATGAATTTTGGAATCCATAAAAAAACAGAATAAACTGCCGACCATTGTCGGATTAGCCATATTGCTTTGTGTGATGCCTTTTTTGGTAAAGATAGTAGTGGGCAATCAATACCCGCTATTAATTATGTGTATTATCTTGATCTACATAATGGCTGTTACAGGCCTTGATATCCTGTTTGGATACAGCGGCCAGATTTCATTGGGCCATGCCGCATTTTTTACAGTGGGCGCGTATACCACGGGATTACTTAATATATACTTCGGCCTTCCCCTGTACCTGACCATTCCGGCTGGAGCAATTTTATCAGCGCTCTTAGGTGCATTGCTTGCCTATCCGGCATCCAAGCTGAAATTCCACTTCCTCTCCCTGGCCACAGTGGCCTTTGGCGAGATCACCTACTATTTCCTGTACACCTCGCCTGGCGGATTTACCCGTGACTACAAGGGTATCAATGTAGTCGGCATCAGCTTCCTTGGTGAAGACTACTTAAGGTGGTATTTCTTCCTGCTTGCATTTGTTGTGCTGATTTTGATTGGCAAAATATCGCTGATCAACTCCCGCGTCGGCCGTGCATTCCTGGCAATCCGGGAGAATACCCACGCAGCAGACGGCATGGGCATCAACGTCCGTAAGCACAAGATCATTGCCTTTACGGTAAGCGCATTCCTCACAGGGCTTGCAGGTGCTTTGTATGTTCACCTGATAAAGTACATCAGTCCTGAAACCTCCATGCAGAAACAGTCTGTTCTGTTTCTTACTATGCTGCTCTTTGGCGGGACAGCATCCATTTTAGGCACGATATTGGGTGTCGCAAGCATTGAAGTGCTCATGGAATGTATTCGTCCGCTGCAGGAATATCAGATGCTTCTCTATGGCATACTGCTGCTCGTTGTTATTGTAGCGCTGCCGGGAGGGCTCAATGGAGGCATTAAGAATTTGGTTAGCAACAGGCGGAGAAAAAAGGCTATGAAGGAACTTGAAATAGCCGCTCAGGCCGAAGCTGAAGCCCGGAAGGATGGTGATGAATAATGCTGGAAACTAATAAGGTTACGATTAGATTCGGTGGATTAATTGCCGTAAATGAAGTCAGCATTCGTGTCCAGCCCAATAAAATCACCGCCTTGATCGGCCCCAACGGGGCGGGAAAGACCACATTGTTCAACTGTATCAGCGGTGTTTATAAGCCTACCAGCGGCGAGGTCCTGTTAGACGGCCGGCATTTGGAGGGCAGAAGAGGCTTCCAGATTAACGAAGCCGGCATCACTCGTACCTATCAGGTTATCAATCTTTTCTGGAAAATGAGTGTACTGGAAAATGTTTTGGTAGGTATGAACTCTCGTCTGAAATCTAATTTCTGGGATTCTTTGTTCAGTACAAAGAAGAAAAGAGAGGAAGAGCAGCGGATCCATAAAAAGGCTTATGAGCTGTTGCAGTTTGTGGGCTTGGAAGAATATGCCGATGCTCCCGCAGCCAGCCTTTCCTATGGTAAGCAGCGCCTGCTGGAGATCGTACGCGGACTGGCCAGTGAGCCCCAAATCATCCTTTTGGATGAGCCCGCCGCAGGTATGAATACCACCGAGAAGGCGGAGCTGGACATATTACTCAAAAAGATCATTGACATGGGTGTTACCATACTTATTGTGGAGCACGATATGAAACTTATAATGAATGTAAGCAACTATATTTACGTACTCAGCAATGGTAAGCTTCTAGCCGAAGGCCTGCCCAATGAGATACAGCAGAATCCCGATGTTATCGCAGCATATCTGGGAGGTGACGATTAATGGCAAAGGTTTTGGAACTAGTTGATTTTCATTACTATTATGGAAATATTCATTCCGTTAATGGTATAAACCTGTATGTGGATGAGGGTGAAATGGTCACTTTGATCGGCGCCAACGGCGCGGGTAAGACCACGACCCTGCAATCTATTTCCGGTCTTACCAAACGCAGGGGAATCCGAGGAAAGATCCTTTTCAAAGGAGAGGAAATCCAGAACTATTCTGGCTCCAAAGTGGCAGCTCTCGGAATCGCCCAAGTACTGGAAGGCAGGCGTATATTCTCCAAGCTGACTGTAGAGGAAAATCTGAGATTGGGCGCGTATCTGAGAAAGGATACTCAGAACATCAAGAAAGATATTGAGGATGTCTACAGGCGCTTCCCTCGTCTTTTAGAGCGCCGCAGCCAGATGGGCGGCACATTGTCCGGCGGCGAACAGCAAATGCTTGCTATCGGCCGCTCCCTGCTCAGCAGACCCAAGCTTCTGCTGCTTGATGAGCCCTCTTTGGGCCTTGCACCCCTCATTGTCAAGGAAATATTTGTGGCTATCAAAGAAATCAACCGCGAGGGCACCACAGTGCTCTTTGTTGAGCAGAACTCCAAGATTGCATTGTCTACGGCGAACCGTGGTTATGTTATGCAGACCGGTGAGATGGTCATGTCCGATACCTGTAAGAATCTCATGGCAAACAGTGAAGTTCAGAAGGCTTATCTCGGTGGCTGATATTGGACTGGCAGTGTCCCTTCTTAATAGAGAAGGGGCATGCAAAATTTTATCTTTTTTTCAGATAAAATCAGTATTGGACTGATTTTCGTTCATGGATGTACAAAGTATTTTTACTGTTTAGGATAATAGACCTTACTGATATGATACCTTTTGGTTTAAAAACGCAGCCGGCTGAAACAAGCCGGCTGCGTTTTTATTCTTGTCCTAAGCATGGTGCCTGTAGAGTGAATAAAGTGTGCCCTCGAGAAAATCCGTCCGGGATTTTACTCGGGTAAGCCAGCAATCCTGCTCCGCTTACACACTTTAATATCACTCACAGCACCAGTAGCGCGAACCGAAGAAGAGAATATCCCCAGTTGAATAAGAAAGGCCGTCATAGTATACTGATTTTAAAAATGGGGGAAAATTTGCAGAATATTGCAACCATAAGGCAATGGAATTTCGAAAATCAACCAATTCGGATATAACAGCGATTCTTCATATTATCGGGCAGGCCCAGACCTATTTTAAAGAACAGGGCATTGACCAGTGGCAGAATAATTATCCCAACGAGGAAACAATCAAAAAGGACATTGATGCAGGATATGGCTATGTCCTGGCAAAGGATCATATCATTGTCGCCGTAGTGGCGGTTTCTTTTGATGGTGAAAAAACCTATGACACCATCTATAATGGCCAATGGATCAGCCAAAGTCAATATGCGGTTATTCACAGGCTGGCTGTCGGCAGCGATTATAAGGGGCAGGGCTTATCCTCCGTCGTCATAAAAAATATTGAAGAAATGTGTCAGGCCAGAGGTGTTTCAAGTATTAGGGTCGATACCCATGAGGACAACAAATCCATGCAGAAATTGCTTTTAAAGAATGGATTTCAATATTGCGGAATCATCTATCTAAGGGATAAAAGTGCGCGGCTTGCCTTTGAAAAAATTTTGCAATTCTAACCACACAGCAATTTCAAGAACATTCTCTTCTTCACAGCGGTAGTAAAAAATATTAGAACAATCAAAAAAAGCTACAATATAATTATTCTTGTAGTTTATAGAAATTTATGCTAAAATAAATGAAAAATTACTCATAATTTGTTGAATTTTCGGTTTATTTAAAAATTGTGGAAGGAGACAACTTAAGAGTGAGGAGAAAAAAAGTCAGAGGTATTATTGGTATTGCCTTTATGGCTACGTCGGTAGCGGCCATGTATCTATGGATGGCCTACGGCCAGGCTGTTTTTGCAACCAAGCCCGTACTTATTGCGGTCATGGATATTGAGGAAGGAACCCTTATAGAGCCGGAAAAGCATTTTGCTGTCGCCAAAGTGGATACCGATCTGATTATTGCGGGAAGCCTTGAGGCTTCAGATCAGCAGGCGCTTTATGGTGTGGCTGCCAAGCAATTCATTCCGAAAAACGCACAAATCTCAGATCAATATTTTACAAAAGAAAATCTGGCGGTGACCGGAGACAAAGCCGTATTTAAAATCCCAAACACCTGGATTTACGCGGTTCCGTCTTCTATGCGGCGAGGAGACGATATCGATATTTATGAAATTGATTCAAATATAGAGAAAAATCTTCATGTCAATGCCTCCAAATCAGAAGATGAGATAAATACCTATTCAGATCAATCAGTTATCAGGTTAAGCTTGGACGCTCCTGTGCTCTCGACCACTGTTTTATACGTAAAAGATGCATCTAACCGCGAGGTTGTGGATGCCGATGAAAGAAAAAGATTTGATGGAACCTCCCAGATCGGTTCTGTTGAAATTGCATGTACAAAAAAAGAGATGAAGGCCCTCGAAAAAAGAGTAGCTGATGGGATGATGTTTATTATTGTATATCACTAGGAGGACAAATCATGAAAATGAATGTCACGCTGATCTGCAATGACATACAGCTATATAACTCCTTTAGCGCAAGCGAGCTTTTTAATTCCGTTAAGATTGGCAGTGAGCTTGATCTAGATACAAAGTACGACTGCTTGATCATATCGGACAGAATTCTCGGATATGATGATTTGACCAATAAGCTCCCCCATATTGATGCGGAGAATATCTTTTATCTGCTTTCGGACTCTCGTTCCGAGAGCCGTATCAATTCTATCAAATATGTCCTGATGTCCAAGAATATCTTTGTTGTTCCGCCCAGGTTAACCGACCGGCAGATTATTGACAGGGTATGCCAGAAGCTGGATATCGACAGGCTGATGACCAACAATGCCATAACCTTTTTCGGAGCCGATAGCAAGGTGGGCACGACCATGACGGCCCAGGCCGCAGCAGAGGTCCTGGCCGCCGAAACGGTCCTGAAAATAGGATTTCTTAATTTATCAGGACAGCCCTCCTTCAATTATATCCCGGGAAATATTGAGGGCTTCGGCATAGATCAAATCAAGACAAAAATTTTTAACTTTGTTCTTTCGGAAGAGGAACTTAAATCGGCCATGGTACAAAAAGGCAAGCTACACATCCTGCCCTCTGTAAAAATCCTTTCCGACCTGCGCTATTATAAACCCAGGCATGTGGAGTATTTAATCAATCTTGCCACCGGTATTTTTGATATCGTCATCGTTGACGCAGGCTCTTATCCCAACAGCGGCCTTTTTATAGGCGCGCTGAATGCTACCAAATTCCGGTATATGGTGACCACTCAGCAGGAATCCTGTAAATCCGCTTTTGAAATGACCCGGGATCAGGTTTTAAATGTCCTGGATATCGACACCAGTGAAATCATGCTCATTATCAACCGGTATAGTGAGCTGATGCCTAATAATTACAAGCTGGCCGACGAATTTTATAAGATGGTCCACGCTGTCTCGCTGCCGAATGTACCCGGTGCTTTCTGGCAGGCAGAGGAACAAAGAAAAACTCTTTGCGGCATGGACTATCACTATGATATGCAGCTTCGTGGGCTCATTAAAATCATTGCCGGCCAGCTGGGATTCGAGTACAGCCCTCCGGATAAAAAGAAGAAAATCGGCTTTTCAGGCCTTTTCAGAAAAAGCGGGGGAAATTCGCTATGGAACCTCTAGTGGAAGAATTTTGTCTGGATGAGTACTTAAGTGAATATAAAAATCAAATATCCAGGTCGATGGCCGGAGCTCTGGATACCAACACCCGTTTTGAAATCCTGTGCGATAAGGTAAAGAGCTATTTGGATCAGGAATGGGAGCGGGAACACAGCAGGAATAACTCGGAGGTGCTGGTGGAGCGGCAAAAAAAAGCCATTCTCGGGTATGCAGCCGAAGTAAATTACTACAAGGATAAAATTCGCGAATACTTAAAGGCTAATAACCTGGAGTCGGAAGATTATCCGCCATGGTATCAGCATCTGGTGGATGCAATATTTCATCAGAATTGGGGCATAGCCGGCATAGAGCCCTGGATGCGTATGCCTGAGTCCTCGTCGGCCAAGATTATAGGGGAGCGGATTTATTTTTTAATAAACGGCAAAATGGAGCTCCAGCCGCAGAAAATCAGTCCCCGGAGGTTTGAGCAGCTAAGACGGGCACTGATTATGAGCAATACCAGCAAAAGGCTGGATGACAATTATACTGAAGTATACATGGTCACAGGAGAGCGGGTTATCATCTACACCGGAAACCTGGTGGCTGAAGGTCAGAGTACCATTGTTTTCAGAAAGTATATTGTGGAGGCCCTTACCTTTGAGGAGCAGGCCCGGCATCACACCATACCCAAATGCCTCATACCCGCCCTGGAGGCTATGGTCAAAATGGGCGTAAGAATTGCTTTTACAGGGCCTGTGAGATCAGGAAAAAGTACGATGCTCACAACTTTTCAAATGTACGAGGATAAATCTTTAGAAGGGCTTTTTATTCAGACAGACCCTGAAATAAGAATAAATGAGATTATGCCCGGTGCGCCTATAATGTCTCTCATAGCCGACGGTGAAGAGGCTTCAGCCTTACCGCAAAAGGTAGTGAGGTCGGATGCCGATTACGTTGTTGTAGCCGAAGGGCGCGACGGATATGCCTATAACTTGATCATAGAATCCGCCAACAAAGGGACCATTCGGAACAAAACCACCCTGCACTTAAGCGATGTGGAAGATTTTGCTTATGATTTGGCCAATAAAATCGTCTCTGTGTATGGGGGCAATCTTGATTACCAAATCGTGAGGGTTGCGAAGTCCTTTGACTATATATTTGAGATGGTCCAGCTGCCCTCCCAAAAGAATGAAAAAAGGCTCAAGTCCATCTATGAACTGCGATATGACCGTTGCACACATGAAATATCCTATCACCGGATATGTCAGTACGACCACTCAACAGATTCCTGGGGCTTCTATCATTGTGTAGGCGAAAAGGTAAAGGAAATCGGAGGCTTTGAAAACCCGGTTGCCCTCCAGGTATTTGAAAACACCCTGAAAGAGCTGTACAAAAACTATCCCATTGAACAGCGCGTTTTGAGGCCTGTTTATTCAAGTGTGAACTATAATAGCGGCAAAGGTGAAAAGAATGTTCAAAATCATTGATACTGTTCTAAAGCTTACCGCCCTGCTGGTATTTACATACGGGGCCTGGATGGTGTTTGGCAATCCAATCATTGGCCTGATTCATGATGCTTACCGGATCAACATGATTATTCGCAATTTTAGGAACAGATGGAAAAAGAAAAGCCAAAATCCGGTCATAGAGCATCTGAACCTTATACTGAGCGTCGTTCTTAAGCGTGAAGCCGTGCATGAGGCCTATATTTTTATACCGGCTTCAGTGATTATTTTTCTGCTTAGCTTTATCTTCATCATCAAGCTGGAGTCCTTTCTTAGCGCTTTGATTTTTTCACTTCTGCTGGCTTTGCTCCCATACCTCATGATTCGGGCTATGCTGAGGGGAATCAGAATTGAAGGCTCTTATGACGGTGTAATGCTGGTTACAGGGCTTACTAATAACTATAAGCAAAGCTATTGCAATATGCTGGAGGCCGTAGACAAAACCGCCTGCTCACAGAACTTGTCGCACTTTTCAAAAACCAACTTGTTAAGGCTTTCAATAAAGCTTAAATCATACCGTAACGAGGCGGAGTTGGATGAAGCAGTTAAAACCTTTGTTTATGCTTATGATACAGAATGGTCCATTCTTTTGGGAATGAATATTAAAATAGCTGTCAAAGACGGCATCAATATCATCACCAGCCTGGACGATATCCTTCTGGAATTAAAAAATGCAGGAGAATCTATTGAAGCCAATAAGCGCTTTAATAATGAGTCGTTTTCTATGATTAAATTTGTTCTGCTGCCCCTGTATTTACTTACCGTATACCTCTCCACATCCGCGTTCGGGTTTACATTGGAAAAATACATAAAATATCAATTTTCAACGGAATTAGGACTAAAATCTGCAATTATCATGTTTTCAAGCATCATTGCCTGTTTCATTATACTGATCCTGGCCCAAAAGCCCAAATATGATATATAGGGAGGAAATGAGGCAAATGCCGGATAAAATAGCCTGTTTTATAATTATAAGCCTTTTTCTATCGGGTGCGGCCCTTTATTGGAATTCCATTACACCCGATTACCGGCGCTTGCCGAAAAGCACCTTCCTTCTGTACCGGTCCAGGCTCAAGAGAGAGTTTACCAATGCTGAGACAGATAAGATGGTTTCGGAGATGGGCCTTAAAATATCGGGCCTGACTTATCAAGTTTTTCGCTATCTTATATTCGTTTCATGGCTGCTTTTCCTTGTTTACAAAAAGCTTTATGCCGGGCACAATGTGAGCATTCCGGCCTTATTATGGATCCTTCTTTTTCTGGCGACTTCACCCAGGCCGACTATGATAGGCCGGCCCAGCCCTTTTGGCCTGTTGTTGGAACAAATCCGAAAAAAGCGCAGGATCAAATATAATCAGGAGATTTTCCGCTGCCTTTCCCAGCTCAAAAATCTTGCCACAGCAAAAGCAGACGCAAGTTATTCATCGGATTACATCATCTCGGAGCTCTCCAGGTACACCGTTTATACGAAGCCTATATTTGACCGGTTTCTGGGATACTGGTATGAATCCCGGTATGAAGAGGCAGGTCAATATTTTAATGACAGTATCGGCACAGAGGATGCGAAAAGCTTATCCAATCTGCTGAGCAAAATTGATCACTTAAAGCCCGCGGAGTTTATCAGCCAACTAGAATTGTACCAGAATGAAGCGAAGGAAAGAAGAAAAACCACAGCGCAGAATACTTGGGAGGCAAGAAGCAATATGGTCTTTGCGGTGGCTTTGATAACAAGCATCATCATCCTGCTCAATTTCTTATTGATCTCCATAGCCATCGACACAGTCGGATATTTTAAACAAATTCAAATCTAAAAGGAGGGCCATTCATGATGGAAGCAAAAAGATCTAAAGCCTTTGTACATGTTTTAAGAATCGCTGCCGGTTTCATTACTGCATTTGTCATTTATCTTATTGTAAGGGGGGTGGGTTAAATGAAGAATGTTATTGTTACCATTGCAGAGATATTCCTTGGCGTCGCACTCTTTATGCTGATATTCGGGGGAGAGACATCCCTCAGATCAGAAGCAGATGTTATTTTTGAAAAAGTGGTTGACCAAATGGCGAAATTAAACTATACCAAGTAGAAATTTTCTGCTCAGGATAGAGAGTCTTGTATTACAGAATATGTTGAAAGCCGGAGTATTCCGGCTTTCAACACTAACGCGGAGGGTTAAAGCTCTATGAAGAATTTTATTGCAGGAACGGCGATGTTAATCCTGCTTATAGTTTTTCCTGTGCAAACTTCCCTGGAAATTATCAATGAGGCCAGGATCAGTAAATTTTCAAATATAGTTTATATAGCGGTACAAACAGCCCGGACCGACGGCCGCTTTAAGCAAAGCAATATTGACAAAATGAAAAATGATCTCCTGGCCGCATTTCCGGACCTTACAGAATCGGATATCTATATTGATGTCACCACAACTCCCAAGTACAGGACTGATGTCTATGACAGCAGGGAGGCAATCTATTATGACATCCGGATCCCTGTCAGAAAGATCATAGCCGCACCGGGTTTGTTCGGCATCTCCGAGGCCGATAACCAGTACATGACTACAAAAACAGGGCTGGTGCTGTCCGAGGTGCTGCGGCCATAACCCCAACCGTTGACGCAATCGGAGATTACATACGGGTCCCATGGTTTAATCGGAAAGGAGCAAGGCTTGAATTTTAAGCCTGTTTATATATATGAAGCCTTTTATTGCGGGCACAGCCGCCCTATTATTATCCATTGTGTTCTATTCCTTTCTGCATGATTTTAACTTGAACAGACAGGCGCTGGAGGAGCTTAAAGTTGTTTGTGAAGAAGCTTCTGCAGCGGGTTCCCTATTCATAGACAACGAAGAATACGCAGAAGGGAAAATCGTATTTAACCAGATCGAGTCCGTCAAGGCAATAGAAGCTGTCATCATTGCCTCATTGGAACTGGACAGCAATATGGACCCGTCTGTCGCAACCTATTGGCAAAAGAAAATAACATACAAGGCCTATTTTATTGATGACAGGGCTACGGATTATCCTTATCTTTATATAGATTCTGACACGGGTTATACAACCTTAATAAAGGCGCCCACCGTCGTTGTAACAATAAATGGAGGGAAAGGCCGCTATGCGCTGCCCTTATTAAAAAACGGTTCTGATAATATTCGCTCCGGCGCCCACACCTGGGAAGACAGATAAAAGATATTAATAAAATTTATAAGGAGAAGAGAGTATGTTTAAGAAACAGATCGTAAAGAAAGTAGTAGTTTTAGTTTTATCATTTGTCATCGTTATGGGGACAATCCTGGTTCATGCCGTGTACGCAGGAGCCGCAAAGGTTTTTGAAGATGTAAAAGATGGTTACTGGGCCAAAAACAGTATTGATTATGTTTCGAGCCTTGGTTACATAAACGGTTACGGCAAGACCTTCGGTATTAACGACCCTATCACAGAAGGCCAGTATATAGCCATTCTCTGCCGGATGTTGGGCTATGAGAATCAGGATCCTCTAACATCGGAGGAACCCGCAAGGGAGCTAGGTCTTCTAAAAGACGGAGAAGCCTTTAACAGCAAGGGCAATTTAAAGCGAAGTGATATGGCCATCTATACCATCAGAGCCTTTGAGCTTCTGAATCCTGATATTACGTACCCTGACTATCTGGAAGCCTACAAGGGCATGGTTATGGACTATAAAGAGCTGGATCAGGATCTCCAGCCCATGGTCTTAAAATGCGTGGAACAAGGCCTTATAAACGGCACTGCTGACGGAACCTTTAACCCTGACGGTGAAAGTATAAGGGCACAGGCTGCGGCCATCATTCACAGAATATTAAGCCCGTTCGAAAGAGAAAAGGTAAAGCCGGTATTCGCCACGCCTGATTATGAATTTGAAACCCTTGTCAATGATAAAGAGGTCATGCAGGACTATTTATCCACTGTCCGAATTGACAGAGTGGTTGACGGAAGAATCATATGGAGCAATCAAAGAGAAGAATGGGGTACCTCCGGGGATTATGGCACTTCCTTGCTGGCGGTTTACAATAATAAAGAATCCAATAAGGCCGCATACAGTCTTTTAAAGGCTATGGTCTATGATGCCGTCAAGAATAAAAACTATGTGGTGGCTTGCTATAACGACAATAAAGTAGCCGGTAAATTAGTATACTTCAAGTCTTACTCCACCAAAAATGGAGGGGTAAAAGAGGCTCAAACCTATCAATATCAGATTACTTTCCCATTAGAGCCAAGGGTGTATTTTGATGGCGAATTCACGACACATGATTATAAAACTATTCCTGACTTGCAAAAGGAAAAAACCATGTATATATGGGATATAGGCGCTTTATATGATACTCAAGACGTTATTCAAGCAAACGTTGTTGAAGATTTAATTCCAGGTACAGATAAATATAAAGCTAGCCTAAAAAATGCTTTCCTTTCTGTGTATGGTATTAAAGCGGGAACAGCTTTATACGAGTACACGATGAATGAATATTTAAAAGAACAAAATGCCATGCACTATGAAGACTTTAAGCCCTATTATAACGAATCTATAACGACTATTGAGGGCATCGAAGTACACAATATGAATAATGCGGAATTTGTGGTTTATTTCGGAACAGGACCGAGCAAGTAAGGGGATGGATTTTATGAAAAAAACTTATAATAGAGTTATATCAATATTATTGGTTTTAAGTATATTGATTTCTTCGTTTCTATTGAATAACCCAGTCTCAAATGCTGCCGAACCCGGGACAGCTTTATATACAAGCTTGAAAAGCAAGTTCTTAAATCAACCGGCATGGAGCTATTCAGAATATTATGCCAAGATACTTGAGATAGAGAATCTTACCGGAGTAGACGCTTACTATAATAGCAAGTGGATAAACCCCTATGTATACGAAAACTATAATAATCTGGTAGTTTATGGTGAGCCGTCCAAACCATTTACCGCCATGTCAAACGGTAAAATGAGCGATGGTAAGAATATCGGCGAATATCAGTATATAGGGTATAACAAAGCCGGTGAACTAGTCACCAATGACCGCTACTATAAAGAAAACCCCAACAGCACCTTCAAAACGGCTCAAGACTATATAAATACCGATTGGATCAAGCAAGACCAAAAGTTGTGGGGCTCATGGAATCTTGAAGATGAGCAGATAGACCATTTACTGAACTCGAAATTCTATGATGATGATTTTAT
>ENA-UOOK01001663-UOOK01001663.1-fermentation-metagenome-genome-assembly--contig:-NODE-1663-length-28819-cov-8.752920_pt1 | contig 28819 bp, 29 predicted proteins | sample MGYA00245777_ERZ724023 | MGnify/ENA primary metagenome ERZ724023 (study PRJEB28704, sample SAMN03018312) | fermentation metagenome | biome: anthropogenic terrestrial biome; feature: soil; material... | reverse complement strand
CGGTGTTGAATAAGATCAAAAAGACGTTGGGAAATACGGTTTTAGACAGACAGTTTATTCTTCGGGCTGAAAGTATCATTAATTATCGACTCAATCGAATCACGGTGGATAAATTTCTTGAAGGGTTACAAAATGCAATTTGTTTAACCATACCGGAGTACGGAACAATTTCATTATCATGCTGGCCGTTAAATATTAATGAAACTAGATTATTGATTAATATTTCAACTGCCTACGCGGAAAAGAAGGAATACGATAAAGGAATTTATATTCTCGAAGAAGTAAACAATGCAATGGAGCAAAGCTATATGGATGAGCAGCAAAGAGTTGATTTGCAGGTTATTATAATCAACAATTTGTCAAAGTGGTATGGATTAACCGGAAATTATGAAAAGGCAATAAGAATATCGAAGGATGGAGTGGCCATTTGTAAAAAATATAAACTGGGCAACGTACTTCCCATTCTTCTATACAATATAACGTGGAACATGGAGCAATTAATACATAAAGGGGTGCTGCCGGCAGTATATAAGAAAGAATGTCTAAAATATTTACGACAAGCTTACTATATTGCCTCTGCCATGCAACAACCCTTCACGGAACAATTCATAGAAAAGCATGTAAATACGATATATAATAATTCATTTGAAACATTTGAGATACAATAAAAAATTAGTCAATAGCCGGAAAATCGCTTTGAGGAGAAATGCCGCCACCTGGATTATTTATGTAGCCCTGAGCTGCCGGTGCGAATACATTTATTAACATAAGGAAAGCGGTAACAATAAGAACTTTTTTGAAATTTTTCATCATAATAACCATGCCCTTTCTTGACGGCCTGCAAACTTTGCGCCGCAGGCTCAAATTTGCGTGTGAAAAATTTATTTTTCACACTGACTCCTTTAGATACAAATAGCTTTATTGGTATTCATATTATAATACCTTTAATTACAAAATACCATGTCGTATTTGGAAAACTTCCAAATTAATGTTTTCCAAATACGACATGGTATTTTTGTTTTTGATAGGATAAAATGTAGTCAAACCAGTTGATGGGATTTTGGGAGAAAGATATGAAAAAGGAATATAGCGATATCATAACACAGGTTCAGATGGCCAATCAGCTTCAGAAAGGGTTGGATCGGAAGGAGTTCACACTTTACTATCAGCCGGAGTTTGATTTGAAAACACTTGAAATCGTTGGCGTTGAAGCTTTGGTGCGATGGTATCAGCCGGAGATCGGATTTATCTCACCGGAGGATTTTATCCCGGTGGCTGAAAAATCAAAATTGATTTACAAGTTAGAGCAATGGATTATCAAAAAGGCACTGAGCCAAAAACTGCAATGGGAAAAAGACGGATTTAGCCAATTAGAACTATCGATTAATTTGTCAAGTAAAACCTTGGAAAGCGAATGCTATTTTAATAAAATAGAGAAAATTATTTCATCTTATAAAGTGGATTATTCTAGAATAACAATAGAATTAACAGAAACAATGAATTTGACTAATTTAAATTACGTGGCAGATCGATTAAAAAGACTGAAAAAACTAGGAATAAAAATAGCCTTGGACGACTTTGGTACCGGATTTTCATCGCTGAATCATCTGCGGACATTGCCGGTTGATATCATTAAGATCGATAAAAGCTTTATTCAGCCGCTATCGCAGAATAATAGGGAAGCAATTATTACAAAAAACATGATTACGATGGCGCATGAATTAGATTACAGAGTGGTTGCCGAAGGAATTGAAATGCAGGAACAATATGATTTCTTAATACAGAATTGCTGTGAAAGAGGACAAGGCTTTCTTCTATGCATTCCGATACCGGAAGACAAATTAGGCAGGCTGATAAAGGTCTGTAAATATAAAAAAGAGATTGCGGTTTAACAAACGGTTAGCTAAAAAAGTTATTGATGAAAAGATAATCTTTTCTCAAAATAAAGTGTATGGGGATACACGCACAGGGACTCTTCATTAAAAGGGTCCTTTTTTATGGAAAAATTGGAGGGGATAGGATATAATGATAAGAAAGTCAGAAGGAGGAGAAGAAGAATGGATAAGAATCAGGTTGCTTTAACACCGCCTATGGGGTGGAATAGCTGGGACTGCTACGGTGCTTCGGTTACGGAAGAAATTCTTAAAAAGAATGCCGATTATATGAGCACAAATTTAAAGAAATATGGCTGGGAGTACATCGTATGTGATATACAATGGTACGAGCCCAGAGCAAAATCTACCGAGTATAATGCTTTTTTTCCATTGGAAATGGATTCGTACTCCAGGTTGATCCCTGCGGTGAAGCGCTTTCCGTCAGCAGGAAATGGACAGGGATTTCGACCAATCGCAGACTATATTCATAGCTTGGGGCTCAAATTCGGCATTCATATCATGCGGGGAATTCCCAGACAGGCGGTACATCAGGCTGCGGCTATCAAAGGAACAACCGCTACGGCAAGGGACATCGCCCATCCCTATTCAATTTGCTCCTGGAATACGGATATGTATGGGGTAAATCCGGATGCGGACGGAGCACAGGAATATTATAACTCTTTATTTGAGCTGTATGCGCAGTGGACCGTGGACTATGTAAAGGTAGACGATATCTGCGTAACCGAATATAAGCCGCACGATCCTTATTCTGCGAGGAGAGAAATTGAAATGATACGAAAGGCGATCGATCACTGCGGACGACCGATGGTATTAAGCCTTTCACCGGGACCGGCAGTATTGTCGGAGGCAGAGCATTTAAGTGAGTATGCGAATATGTGGAGGATGACGGGGGATTTCTGGGACAATTGGGATCAGCTGTACCGCATGTTTGACTATTGTAATGACTGGAGTCCATTTGTTAAGGAAGGCTGCTGGCCGGACTGTGATATGCTTCCGCTTGGGCGGATTGGCATAAATACACCGGGGCATAATCCAAACGAACGAGATACAAATTTTACGAGAAATGAGCAAATTACCATGATGACGCTATGGTGTATCTTCCGTTCCCCTTTAATGATCGGATCTGAGTTGACCGCTTTGGATGATTGGACAGTTAATCTTCTGACGAATGAAAAAGTTCTGCGGTTATTAAAATGCTCCCGCGGTGCCAGACAGGTATTTCGAAGCTATGATACGGTTATCTGGCTAAGCGACGGTGAAGACGGAAGTAAGTACATAGCCTTCTTTAATACGGGTTTTTCAAAGACAGCACCGGGTATCAATTTCATGAACCTCGGAATTAGGGGAACATATGAGATGATTGATCTATGGAGTGGTGAGACGGCGGGAGAGTATCAGCAAAGGATTACTACGGAAGTAGATATTCATGGAGCAAGGCTGTTTCAGCTGCGAAAGAAAAGCTAATTCTATTCAATATAGTCAAACTACAAAGGAGGCATTCATTTGGACATTCAATCTTCAATTAATGAGAAGGAAACGGCACGAACAACAAAGCGATTATTTATTGGATGTTTTTATACGTTTTTTGTAAATGGCGGTCTTGCTCTGATCCTTGGGGCAATCCTTCCTTTTATGAAAGCAACCTATAACCTCAACTATCAGACAGCCGGATTGCTGCTTTCATTTCATTCGGTCGGAAATCTTGTATCCAGCTTTACAGGGGGCATCCTTCCGGTATACCTTGGCAGGAAGAAAAGCATTCTCCTGTTTAGCAGTATGGGTTTCCTGGCTTTTCTATTAATGACATTAACCGGCAATCCATTCCTTTTGTTGCTTGCTTTTTTCATGACCGGCATGAACCGGGGAGCCGTCAGCAATTTTAACAACACCATGATCAATGAGATCGCAACCGGAAAAGGCTGGGCATTGAATTTATTACATAGTATTTTCGCGGTCGGCGCTTTGGTATCTCCGTTTATCGCTTTATTCTTTACAAAAAATGATCCGGATGGCTGGATTTACGCAGCGCTGGTTTTAGCCTTCTTTTGTCTGACCGAGCTAATCGTATACGGAAGAATGCAGATACCAAATAATGTTCCTCTGCCAAAAGAGCGTAAAAAGGCAGATCTCGGTTTCCTGAAAAATAAATATTTTCTTACCGCCAGCGGAATCTTGTTCTCCTATATGTGTGCCGAGCAGGCGATTAATGGATGGCTGGTAACTTATTTTAAGGACTCCGGTATTATGAGTGGAAATCTTGCACAAAGTATGGCAAGTCTGCTCTGGCTTACTATTCTAATCGGACGTCTGATTTGTGCCTATCTTTCCAGTAAGATAAAAAAGTCAAGAATGCTATTACTGAATGCTTTTGGGTACCTGATCTTCTTTATTGTACTACTGTTTAGCCGGACAATGGCACCGGCTGTTACCGGAATTATTGGAGTCGGATTCTTTATGGCGGGGCTGTGTCCAACGACGATGGCAAGTGTTGGTGAAATTATAAAAGAATATCCTCTTGCTCTTAGTTTCCTCCTAACCTTTTCCGGGCTCGGAGCTGTTTTAATGCCTGCAATTATTGGAAGCGTAGCCGATACCGTAGGGATCCTAGGCGGGATGAGTGTTGTTATTATAGCAGTAGTAATAACAGTTGCATTGATTATATACAATGCCGTTATCTCGAAGAACTTGGAGATATCCTAGCAAAATACCACAGTAGAAGCGGATTAAAAAGCAGATATTATATAAAAAACCGGGGCTGTAGCAAGACGTATGAACGTCGTAACAGCCCATTGTCTACATAATATCTGCTTTTAATCCTATATAGAAAATCAGAGGAGGTTTTTTGCTATCAATTAACTTGGTGAAAGGTTAGAGCCTACTATTTCATAACATCACGATAGATTTTATCAACTATTTCATTTAAGCTTAAATCTTTATGAAGACAAACTTCGGGAATGCTATCTAAAAAATCCTTATCCATCCACCATTCTCTCATTTCCTTTTCTCCGAATTCATGAGCATTTGGTTTATGTTGATGCCGGGCTAAAGTTTCTTCGAAGGGAATATCAAAATAGTATGCGAAAATATGGTTGTTAAACTCTTTCAACAAATTTTCAAATAGCTGTTTATACCATTTGGAATTTAAAATGCCTTCTAAAATTACAATCTTGCAATGACTTTTCCCATATTGCGCAAGCTCAAATAATAACTGATTTGCTTTTGGGTTTGGTCCGTCTTTTACAAATAGCATTTCTCTCCTGACAACATCTTGCGAGATGAGCATTGTACCATGACCAAATTTCCTTTGTAATGCTTTCCCTGTTGTTGTCTTACCGCTTCCGGAATTACCTCGTAATATGATTAACTGTGCTGCACGATCCATCCTTTATTTCACCTCAATTTATTAAAAACGTTTAGCTAAATGCATATTCAATTTCGATTTCTGGTTTTGCTTTTTCTATTTTATAAGGATTTGTCCCCTTTCTTATCATTTCGATCCGTTCACATATCAGACACCCCATAGAATGTTTTGCTCCTCTCCTTTAATCAAAATCTTGCTTTCCTAATTATACTTTTCCTAATATAGGAAGTCAATCCGCACAATAAGATAGAGTTGATGCAATATTATAAATAGCATATTCAATTAGTGCTAAATATTTATATAATGAGTTGAATAAAGAAAGTCAGATAATATATTTTTGCAAAACAAAGAAGTATATAAAGTTATTTGACAACTATTACAAATAAAGGTATTATAATCTTATAATTTCCATCAAAAAGACGGTTACATAGTGTTATATAGTAGCGGTATTTGTGCAAGTCAGATACCGCCAGAGAGAAAAATAGGGGATAGCAAATAAAAATTATTATTACGATTTCATGCCATTTTCCAATTACAACCCTATAGTTTGTTTGCCGAGGAAGTGTTTCCATGAAAAGAGAGTTTAAATTATATTCGAGAATACTATGCTCCATAATATTATGCATCGTATTCGTGCCGCTCTCCGGCTGCCAGAATCAAAGTGAGCAGATCTATCAGCTTTATACGGGTGAACCGGAAAACATACTGAAGAATATGGATGTTCCAAGTGCGGAGAACTCTAAAGACGAAAAACAAGAAGAGATTGATGAGATAGAGGGAGAGCTGACGATCTATGATTGGATTCCCCTACGTGATACTTTTTATCAATGGATTATCACAGCCTTTAATAAAAAATATCCCAATGTACATATCACATTGAACGGGCCGAAAGAAAAGTACTCCGCTGTATCCGAGTATGCAGCCAGGGTTTCGGTCGACTTAATGAGTGGATCCGCTGGAGATGTTATCGGTGTGAGTCAAATGCCTTATATACAATTTGCCAAAAACAACCTTTTTGAGGATTTATATCCTTATATGAAAAACGATCCAGAGTTTTATGAAGAGGACTACTATACCAATATACTTAAGGCAATGGAGTATGAGGATAAACTATATGCAATACCAATGGGTTTTTTCTATAAGAGTGTTCGATTCAATCGGACCTTTCTAGAGCAAAATCAGATAGAAGTACCGAAAATCGATGCAATCGATTATAAAGGCATAATAAGTATATATCATAAGATTGCTCCGAATAATGACAGGCTGATTCTGTCACGATATTTTAATTCAATCATTCTTGAAGAAAACGAATATAGCAGGTTTTTAGATGAGAAAAATAGCAAAGCATATTTTGATTCGCAGGAATACATTGATTTTTTGAATGAGATGAAAAGCATTCAGTGGCCTTCAGAGGAAGAGCGCAGAGAACTATTCTGCACGATGGAAGAGTGTGCGGATACTCTGGGTGAGAATGACCTCTGTCTTTTTGTTTCTAACCATTATCAACTAGAAAGAAATGCGAAACTATTCTATGAGCATCCATCGAATCTGACCTTACCAATACCGTTATCTGCATCCAATGGTGATAAGGAATTTTATAGTCCGGATAGAATTTTATCGATTTCATCCTCCTCGAGGAATAAAGACCTGGCATGGAGCTTCATTCGATTTTGCATTGAGGAGAAGCCGGAGAAAGTGCTGAATGACAGAGATAACTGGTTGCTGGGGGGGTACCCAATCAATAGAAATAATACATTGAAGATGTTGGAGAATGCATTTGGAGAGGGGAAAGAGGAAGCCATTCGAAAAATTGATCAATGGAATTCAGATCGAAACGAAATAAACATTTTAAGCCATACCTATATATTATTTGATGAGATTAAGAAAATTACCGATGAGTTTTATGAAGGAAGATTGACAGCAGAGGAATGTGCGCGACAGGTGCAGGAGCGGGCGGAGATTTATCTGAAGGAATAAATAACAGGAAAGGGAATGTTTGTATTGAGGAAAACGAAGAAGGTTATATCGGTATTGTTCTGTATCCTATTGGTATTTTTCTCCGGATGCCAAAATCAAAATGAACAGATCTATCAGGGTTACATCAATGATTCTGAAAATATGCTACGGAATATAGATATTTCAACTGAGAAGGCTTCCGGAAGTAGTGATGAGAAAGTTATTGATGAGACTCCCGGAGAGTTGACGATTTATGTTTATTTTCCCAGATGGGCTGGTTTCTATGATTGGATGATTGCGGCATTTAACGAGCAGTACCCCAATGTGCGGGTTTCGGTAAAGACGCAAATGGAAAACAATACTATGCTGTCCGAGTATTCAGCAAAGCTTTCGGTTGACTTAATGAGCGGGTCGGCAGGAGATATTATTGAAGTAGGCGAAATGCCTTATATTCAATATACGAAGAACAATCTCCTGGAGGATTTATATCCCTATATGGAGAGCGACCCCGAGTTTCATCCCGAGGATTATTATACTAATTTTTTGGAAGCAATGGAATATAAGGATAAATTATATGTTATGCCGATGAGCTTTTTTTATAAATGCGTCCGCTTCAATAAAACCCTTTTGGAAGAAAATCATATAGAAGCACCGGAAGGTGATTCGGTGAATTATAAGGAGATATCGGACATCTATCACAAAATCGCCCCGAATAATAATAAGCTGGTTATATCGCGGTTTTGGGGTCAATACATTTTAGAAGATATCGAAAATATCAGGTATTTGGATGAGGAGCAGAGCAGGGCGGATTTTAATTCCCAGGAATTCATGGATTTTTTAAATGAAATGAAAAGTATCCGATGGCCCTCTGAGGAAGAGTTAAGGCTTTCGCAGTTCAATTTTGCGGGTGAAGATTACTGGGATAGGACGGATGAAAATGATCTCTGTCTTATTGTAGCTTCATTTTATCATATGGAAAGAAATGCGAAGCTGTTTTATGAGCATCCATCGAATCTGACCATTCCGATACCCCTATCCGCATCCAACGGTGATAAGGAGTTCACATGTCCGGATAAGGATCTGGCGATATCATCAAGTTCAAAGAATAAAAACCTGGCATGGAAATTCATCCGGTTCTGCATTGAAGAAAAACCGCTCGAAGTGCTGAAGGATGATAATCTTTGGCCGATAACCGGAATGCCAATTAACAGAAACAACACATTAAAGCTTTTGAAAGCTGCTTTTGGGGAGGACAATGAAGAGGCTGTTGAAATGGTTGACAGATGGAATTGGGAGAGAAACAGCGAAGGTTTTATTACATGCAGGGGGGTATTGGATGAAGCAATAAGGGGAACTCTTAGGGAATTTTATGAAGGAAGATTGACAGCAGAAGAATGTGCGAGACAGGTACAGGAACGGGCGGAGATTTATTTGAAGGAATAGAGAGAGAGATATGGGGGATACCGAGGTATTTTACAAAAATGGATTTAGTGCCGTCATATTCAGTACGGTCATGGAACGCAGTGTAGTAGGAAATATCTTTCGTATTAATGAGGAAAAGATAGAGGAGGAGCTTGCCAAGTATACGAAGCTGGTTTCATCAGATTTACTTCTGTTACATTTGCCTGGTTGTATCTTCACTGCTATTAGGGATAAAAGCTTTATTGATTTTATCGTAGAGTACAGCATGAAAGAATGTAAATTGGATGAAAGCTTCGAGGCGGAGAGAATGACCGGACTTCTGGGAAATACGGAAACTATGGATGCGCAGGCAGAATCTATATATCAAAAAGTGATGGAGCTGTTTGGCTGACCTCACATTCAACATAGGGGGAAAATTAGAATGAAACGTGGCAAATCAACATATCTGTATTGGATATTCTTACTGCCAAGCTTGGCGGGGGTTATGCTTTTCTATTGCATTCCGTTTCTTTATTCTTTTTACTATGCATTGATTGATAACCTTGGCAGCAGAAACTTCGTGGGTTTTCGTAATTTTGAGGCGGCATTGAAAAATGATCTGTTCCTTCGTGCGGCGGGGAATACGTTGGTATTCATCGGTATAGCGGTACCGCTGGGAATGGTGATTGCGCTATTGCTTTCCATCTGTCTCCAGAAGATGGAACGGGGCAGGATGGCGGTTACAATTACTATTCTGCTTCCTTTGATTATTCCCTCCGGTACGATTGTGTATTTCTGGAAGGTACTGTTTGAGAATAATGGACTGGTGAATGAATTGCTGTTGAAAGCAGGAGTATCCTATGAATGGATCATCGGTCATGAATGGAAGATGGGTATTTTAGTTCTGATTTTTCTCTGGAAGAATGTCAGTTATAATGTAGTGCTTTTTTGGTCAGGGCTGAATTGGATCCCAAAAAATTACTATGAGTTGATGGAGATGGAGGGAGGAGGCGCTTTCTCCAAGTTCTTCCGTGTTACTCTGGTTTACCTTTCTCCCACTACCTTTGTGGTACTTTTAATGTCGATTGTCAATTCCTTCCGGGTATTTAAGGAAGTATATATTCTCTATGGAGGCTATCCTTCAACAGAGATTTATATGCTCCAGCATTATATGAATAACCAGTTCCTGTCGTTAAGTATGCAAAAGCTTGCGAGTGCCGCTTACATCATGTTCTTAGTGATAGGGATTGTACTTTGGATATTATACCGTACACAGAAGAAACTGACGGACAGTTTTCAATAGGGGGAATGGATGGTATGAAACGAAAGGTAATGAAAGGGTTTATTATATTGATTGTTGCATTGGCGGCATTCATCGCAGTATTTCCGATATTCTTTACCCTAATGAATTCTTTTATGTCGGAGCAGGAAATCCTGGACCGGTATACGAAAGAGATTACGGAAAGCAATGCAGCAGATTTTGTTGCCAATGGATTGCACTATGTAAGATTTGGACTCTTTCCGGAGAAGTTCACCTTGGGGCAGTATCATAAATTGCTTACCACGGGACCGGAATACTTCAGGATGTTCTGGAATTCCGTACTTCTTATTGTACCGATCTTGCTTGGACAATGCCTGATTGCTCCATTAGCAGCCTATGCCTTTGAAGAGATGCGTTTTAAGGGAAAAGAGGTTATTTATTTCACGTATCTGATTGTGATGCTCATGCCCACGCAGATTTTGCTGGTACCTAATTTTATCGTGGCAGACTGGCTGGGAATAAGGGACAGCTATCTGGCGATTATTCTTCCGGCTATGTTCCATCCCCTTGGTGTCTTTCTGGTACGCCAGCAGTTGAAAGCCTTCCCGAAGGAGTGCGGTGAGGCGGCAAGAATTGATGGGGCGGATGAATGGAACGTATACACAAAGATCGTAAGACCGAACCTAAATTCAGTCGTTGCGGCATTCTTTGTATTGCTCTTTGCAGATAATTGGAACATAATCGACCAGGCGGTGGTCTTTATCGATAGTACTTATAGGATGCCCTTGTCAGTCTTCTTGGGTAATGTGGTGTCACAGGCACCGGGAATATTCTTTGCAGTCTCCGTTTTCTATATGATACCTGCATTACTGGTCTTTGCTTTCGGACAGGACTATCTGGCTCAGGGGATCGACCTGTCCAGCTTGAAGTATTAGAGGGCAGAGAAAATGAATGATATTCTTTTAAACTTTGAAAGGAGCATGGTTACAAAGATGAAGAAGAGCAGAAAGATAGCGATTATCATTGGCGGAATTTATCTGGTGCTTGTTATAATAGCGACGGTATATTGCCAGAGGACTTACTATTCCAATCTTCCGACGGCATATCTGTCAAAGCCTGCCCGTGCGCAGATCGATTATGAAGGTAGAAAGCCGAAATCTCTGGCAGGAGTAGAAGGAAATGTATATGACAGAACTCTGCCCAGGACCTGCCTTTATGACGATGGAACAGGGAAAATGAAGGTGAATATGATAACGGAGGAGGAAGGACCTTGGGGGAAACGTTATAAGATCAAGCAGACAGACGTGATTTATTGGCCCAAAGACAGTGGCTCAGAGAATATTGTTGTGCTGTGGAGGATGGATGACAGTCTGCCCATTGCTGCGGATATCGACAGTGAGTATGTGTATGAGGGAATGGAGGTCAAGCTGCAACTAAGATGAAGAGATAGATATAGTTTATAAAACATATCCATTTCATCGTCCCTTTTGTTCCCTTTGCTTTTTCTGTAGTTTTTTGGATAGATGATTCGAGACTTTTGTCTTTTGAAGAATACGGGAAGAACGTTTTTCGGCAATAAAAACGTAGTAACCATTAACTTCGATGATTTGAACACCTCCAAAAACAGAAGTAAGCTTATTTTTATACCAATCCTTTCGCTTTGTAACCATTACCATTTTACCGCCAACAATAAGCTTCCTAAAGCCGGCTTCAATAAAATGCTTTGGTACAGAAAAATCAACATGATACGGTGGATTTGATAATATGAGTGTAAAATCATGATCGGTGATATTCTCTAAACCATTACTCTTTACTATTTTTAGATTTTCCAGATTATTTCTATCTGCATTTATTTTTGATAAGCGAATCGCATCCTCAGAAATGTCGCATAATGTTACATTTTCTGCCCCTATAAGTTTGCCTGCCAAAATTCCAACAATTCCATATCCGCATCCTAGATCCAGTACTTTGTCGGTGCTTTTAAATTCAACCTGAGACAGCATGGATAATGTTCCGACATCAACAGCCGATGGAGAAAATATGTTATCATTCGTTTCAAATTGAAGAGATACGCCTTTTATTTCCGTTTCAATCATATGAATTTCCTTCCGGTTTTGTTATTGATACAATAACTCAATGTATAATAATATAATATCATAATTAGCCCTCTACTACTACATCATAATTATAGATATAAAACCCCATTCATTCTTTCTAGCCAATCCACAAGATTACCCTCCTTTGTCACTGATCAATCAATTGTAAAAGGAATTTATTAAATTATCGCAACTTTTCTTGCACAAATATGGTTATGTAAATGATTATGCGGATTCAAAGAAAATCTGTTTTTAGGGTTGACAAACCCCTCAATTTATTATATATTATTACTTGCTCACAGCAATTCAGAAAAGTAAATATGCACGAGTGGCTCAGTGGTGGAGTATCGCCTTGCCAAGGCGAGGGTCGCGGGTTCGAATCCCGTCTCGTGCTTACGAAATCCCTTGATTTTCAAGGGATTTTTTGTTGCAACGATATGTGCCCTTATGTGCGCTGCTATTTTGTACTCTTCTTGTTGCCATTTTTCAGAGCTTCATTCATAATATTAAGGTTCTCTTATTCCGTATTGGGATTGTAAATATAGCTAAGAGTGGTCTTTTCATCGACCTGTCCTAGCATATCCCTAAAAAAGAAGAAAGAATACACTATTTAAGGAAGTGTAGATGGTACACATTGATAATTGGTGTACACAGACTACTGGAAAATAAAGTTTAATTATTTATTAAATATGATATTATGGAATTGATGAATAAATTGGAAGTCGTGAATGTATTTCCTCTAACAAATTATAAATAAGGAAGTGGTAATATGGTTGACGGTCATATTCATATTGAACGAGGAGAATATACGTATGAATGGGTAAATCAATTCGTTAACAAAGCAGTTGAAAAGCAATTAGATGAGATTTGGCTTCTTGAGCATTGTTATCGGTTTGAAGAATTTGTTCCTATGTACGATTCTGTTTGTGCTTATAGCAATTATATAGATACATGGTTTCATAGACAAGCAGGAGTTTTGAAACTGGAAAATTATTTATCACTTATCAAACAAATCAGAAATAATCAATTTCCTGTAAAGATTAAGTTTGGTCTTGAAATATGCTATTTTAAAGAGTTTGAAGATTTAGTTGTAGAATTAACTAAAGGTAAAGATTTTGATTTCTTGCTGGGCAGTGTTCATTTTATTGATAATTTTGCCTTTGACCATAAGGCGGAGCATTGGAATGGAATTAATGTCGATGAAATATATCATAGATATTTTGAAACATCTATTTCACTTGCTCAAAGTTGCATATATGACGGTATAGCTCATCCAGATTCGATTAAACTTTTTGGACATAAATCATCATATTCTCTAACGGATTATTATGCTAGTTTAGCAAAGGAGCTTTCTAAAAATGATATGTACGCAGAACATAATAGTGGAGTATTTCGACGTTGTCCTAATACAGCTACACTAGGTATGGATGAAGAAACGCTAAAAATAATGAGAAATAATAATGTGAAAATCATCACAGCATCGGATGCTCATTGCCCTGAAGATGTTGGCGATAGAATACTGGAACTTAACAATTGTTTAAGAAATTATTAGGTGCAAACTAGGTGCAACCAGTATCAGAGATTGAAAGCCCTCCTTTCTATGCGGGTTTGAGAACTGTTCAAATAGTTCAAATCTGGTTGTCATTCGATTAATTGAAGATACTAAGAACTTAAGTTATAATTTACGTAATAAGCTAATTTGATATATTTTCTGAATAAAAAAATATGTGCACTATTATGTGCACATAAATCAGAAGTGGATGGAACCCCTTTCTTTTCAGTATTTGTAGGATAGGATTATGGTTCGAATCCCGTCTCGTGCTTAAATAATTTTCTCAGGAATTTTGTAAAATCAAGGCTTCTGAGGATTTTTTGTTTCAACAGTTATGAGTACCCATGAGTACGTCACTTCCGTTCATCTCTGAAAGAGCGTTTACAATCTACTTTGATGTTCTTTGCTTTCCTTGGTTATTCAGTATGTAGGTTCGAGTGGTAACTAATGCCACATGAAAGTATACACTTTTTTATGAAGTGTAGATGATACTCTTTGATGTTTAATGTATACAAATTATGGATGAATTTAATTTATTTATTATATTTTATATGATAAAATGGTATTGGAAACAGATAAATAGAAATTGTACCTCAGATTATTAATATAATTTAACTGAAAAGAATGGTTTAGAAAGGAGTTTGTTATGTGCACTAGGACTAAGTTGGCAGAAATAGCAAAGAGTTTTTAACAACCTTGAGCATGACCATATCGGCATAGTGATTGAAAATAAGACAAATTCAATTATTGTAGCAGAGGGCAACACCTTTAACGACAATATTTCTCGTATCCTCGAGCGAAACAAAGATGAACACATCCGCGCTTATATTCGGATACCTAATAATTTTTCGTATTATTAAGAAAGTTAATTGTAATGTTAGCCTATAATCTTGATTTATAGGCGTGATTATAAGAGAACTGTTTAACTAGCTAGATTCAATATGTGGAGGTGCCTAGTGTCACAAGAACAACGAATTTATTCCTTTTTTAATATCGATAATAAATTAGTCAATGAAATGCTTAAAGCTTTTGATGAATCAATAGTTATTGATGTTATAATGCCAATTCACAGCGGAATGAGTACTAGTAATTACTGTATTACAGTTGGACATACCAATTATCTTTTGAAAATCTACTCAGGCTACAGTGGAAATATCGAGCCGATATTGTATGAATATCTTCAGAAGTATATTCAAATACCAAAACTTTATTATTATGACGATAGCCGGAAAATTTGTCCTTATCCGTATTCAATTATTGAATACATACATGGTGAAACACTTTTAGATTATGTTAAGAGAAATCGTTGTTATCCAGCAGAAATAGTGTTTGAAATCGGTCGGATGTTATCGATAATTCATAAGAAAAACTATCCTATGAGTGGAAGCATTGACCATGATTTGCGTTTGGTTAACCATTCGAAAAACACAAGAGAATTAATAATATCTAATCTTGAGGGAAAATCCGGTTCACGTCTTTCTATTGTTCTCCATGATAGGTTAAGAGAGTATCTGAACAATAATCATAATATTATTAACCAAATCGATAGGGAATTTGTTCTTTGCCATGGTGATATTGGATATGGGAATATTCTGATGTCAAATGGTATTGTGTATTTCATTGATTTTGAATATGCGATGTCGGAAAGTAGATATCGAGATATCGGAAAGTTTTTCAGAAACAAATCGCATGATGTCCAACAGTATATAAGTACAAGCATTTATGATGCATTTGCTAATGGATACGGCGGACTTCCATCTAATTGGCTGCAACTTGCAAAGGTAGCAGACATTCCAGCTATGCTTGGTCTTCTCAATATAGACACTGTTCCGCAAGATTGGGTTAACGATATCGAACATGATATTTTTGAGGTAATAAGTTAACTTTCAATTTGTCTACAGAGATACAATTAATACTCAAAATTTGCCAGATTTAAATATAAAAATATGTACACTATTATGTGCACATAAAATCAGAAGTGGATGGAACCCCTTTCTTTTCAGTATTTGTAGGATGGGATTATGGTTCGAATCCCGTCTCGCGCTTAATAAGGCAAAGGACTCTTCGTTTGGAAGGGGCTTTTGTCAACCAACCTTTTCCTATGGTTTCGCCTTGCTTGAATGAATTATTATTGGTTTATTTTTTTATATACATAAAAACAAGAAAAAAGGAGTAGAATACTACTCTCTACTCCTAAACATATTTCATACAGTTAACGGTCTCACCTAAATATATTTAGGCTGACAAAATAGTTTTTTATTATCTATATACAAACTACCACTTATGGTTTACTTTGTCAAGTACTTTTTATCTATCATTATCTATCATCTACTTTTGCAACTACTGCTTCATTTACAAAATATTTTTCAAGTTCATTAATTTTTATTTTTAGTTCTTCGCATTCATTACTTAATTTTACCTTTTCATTATATAAATATGCATACTCCTCTAAAAATGTGTCAGGTAACGATTGATTAAATAAAAGATTTAATTTCGTTTTTATACATTCCAATAAATTTATGCCATATTCAAAATAATGAAACTTTTCGTAGTTATTAAGTCTATCAATTTCATCATCATCTAATATATAGTTTTTTACGTTACAGTTTAAAGATTTTTTAATTCTTTCCTTATGTACAGCTGTAATTTGATGAAGATTAATTATTGTATCATTTGGAAATATATTGCCGTCTTTTTTGACTTTTATAATACATTGATTAATATCATCTGTAAAATCAACAACTTTATCATCTGATGTTGTAGGTGTCACAATAACGGTATTGGCCAAATTATATAATATTATTGCAGGATGCGGATATGATAACTCAGTTTGAATATTAGTCATTCCAAAATCAACAAATACTTTATCACCCCATACATATCTGCGGTAGGTTGCATTTATTTTATTAGCTAAAGTCCCTTTATCATTAACAAAATCATTCCATAATATATATTCAACGACATCCTTACATTGCTTTTCTTTCAAAAAATCTAAAGAATCATTTTGTGTGACAAGTAATTCAGATAGTACATCATGTATATTTTTACACTTTGCAAACTTTCTAGAATTCGATTTATAATTTATAATAGATTGCGAATCAATAGCCATTATTAACCTCCCCTACTCCAATATAGGAACATTATACCACTACAATCCCCATTATTCTACATTCGTTTTCTTGACTATGAAATAAGGGATGCAAAATGTATTGGAAGAATCGGGAAACGTAGGATATAATTAAGAAAGCATCTGTCCGGCTGCATTGCGGTACTATAATAGACCGGATTAGAGCAGTGGTTGTTGACAAATCAGAGCTAAGGAAAGATAGTTATTGGTTAATATTGTTGATTAATATATATGAGACGAAATATGAACAGGAGAAATGACCTATGAAATTACTGATTGCATCCGATATACACGGGTCGGCCTATTATTGTGACAAATTAGTTCAGGCTTATAAGAGGGAAAGAGCAGACCGATTGTTGCTCCTGGGAGATATCCTGTACCATGGGCCAAGAAATGACCTGCCGAGGGGATATGATCCGAAGAAGGTGATCACAATGCTCAACGAGATTGCCGATGAAATCTTATGCGTACGCGGCAATTGTGACACCGAGGTTGACCAGATGGTACTGGAATTCCCAATCATGGCCGAATACTGTATTCTCTATGTGAAAAACCATATGATATTTTGTACCCACGGACATAAATTTGGCGAGAATACACCGCCAAGATTAAAAAAGGGAGATATTTTGCTGAATGGGCATACCCATGTTCCTAAATTACAGGAATACGAGAACTATATCTATATGAATCCCGGTTCGGTATCAATACCGAAGGAAATGAGTGATCCGGGGTATATGCTCCTGGATGAGAATACCTTCTTATGGAAAAATTTTAAAGGCTCCTGCTATAGAAAATATGAGATAGCATAGGTCTACAGCAGGAGACAGGAAACGGAAGTTTGATTTTCTCTTCTTTTTATGCCCAAATGAACCATAGCAGCAGGTAGCCGGAAGTTACAGCTACGAGGGTGAAAGGAACGCTGATTTTCATAAATTCCCTGGTACTTACTTCGTAACCTTCCTTACGCAGGATACCGATGCCTGCGATATTTGCAGAGGCTCCGATGGGAGTAATATTTCCGCCGAGGGTAGCTCCAACGAGCAAGCCGAAATACAGAATATAGGGATCGATATTCAATGCGGCCGCGATTGCGGAAGTAACCGGAAGCATCGTGGCAACGTATGGAATATTATCAATAAATGCGGATATCAGCACGGATGCCCAGGTAATGAGCGTAAATATAACAAACTTATTATCGCTGGCACTTACAAACAGCTTGCCGATATCATCAATAACACCAGCCTCCTTAATTCCGCTGATAATAACGAATAACCCTGCTAACAGGAGAATCGTCGTATAATCAATTTCCTTTAAGGCATCGATAAAGGTTCTGCGGTCCCTTGTTTGTATGAATTTTTTGATTAAGCCGATGACCATTAAGCTGATACAGATAATACCGTTTGTTATTGCCGGCTTGTCCTCAATAAAGGAGGCAAGAATCAAAAGTACAATAATTCCAACCAGAAGTATCGTTGGAAAATAGTCTGTTACCACCGTTCGCTCCATAGAATGAATCGGCTGCTTATGGTCCTTAAACAGGAAAAGTAAAACGAAGATGGTTATGACCGCCCCGGTTTCAACAACCCAGAAAATTCCGGGTCTTCCCTGAAACCAGAAAAAATCAAGGAAGTTCATATGGGCTTGTCCGCCAAGAAGAATAGAAGTCGTATCACCGACCAAGGTTGCTGCGCCCTGCAGGTTTGAGGAGACAGAGATTGCAATAATACTGGAAACCGGTGAGAAGTTCAGCTTCTTGGAAATATGTAAAGCAACCGGAGCAACCATTAGCACCGTTGCCACATTATCTATGAAAGCGGAGATAATTCCGGAAAATAATGCAAGGGCGATAATTGCCCATTTTACATTTGGCGTTTTCTCGATAAGAATGTCCGCCAATTTGGAAGGCATTTTGGCTTCTATAAAAAGAGATACGACACCCATGGTACCCGCGATCATTAAGATAACATTCCAATCTATGGCGGCCAATACGTCGATCCTTGGCAAGATACCTGCCAATCCTAGTACTACGAAGATAACAGCGGACCCAAGCGCGATATAAGCTCTATATTTTGAGAAAATCAGCAGGCACACATAGGTAAGTATAAATAATATAAGTGCTATCGTTTTCATCATTTCCCTCATTTCTACGCGGCTTTTTACGAATCGTGGATGTGGAGTTTGTGGATGCCGCGCAGACACAAACTGGAAATAATTACTTCTCTCTGCTATGTAAACATTTTTACTAACACAAAAGCACATTCATGATCTTAGACCGCTCATACATTTTATTATAGCATGCCGTTGAAATATTGAAAAGCGGCAAAGCAAACATTTCCTTGGAAATTGCATAAAATTTACATAATTATTCTGCTTACATAATGGCGGAAAGTATTTATTATAGAAAAGGTGCTGGACAGTTCACATTAATTTCTATACAATAGAGAATTGCAGATTATAAACTTGTATAGATAGAATAATTGATATGAGTGTCATAAGTTATTTTAAAATTTTGATATGAAATATATGCGTTCCTATTCATGTTCATTGTTTTGATATAACTTATAACACTCATATCACAGTTCAGAGTTCAGTTTAGATGACTCTCAATTACTACAATATGATAGACAAGCAAAGGAGAATACTATGATTACGGACTTAACAGAAGGAAATATCAGCAGAAAATTATGGTCTTTTTCCATACCGATGCTGATTAGTGTAATATTTCAACAACTCTATAATATAGCGGACAGTGTAATCGCCGGAAAATTTGTAGGAGAAGACGCTTTGGCTGCCGTTGGCGCTTCCTATCCGATTACGATGATTTATATGGCAGTGGCCATTGGCTGCAACATTGGCTGTTCGATCATAATATCCCAATTATTTGGCGGCAAATCATACAAGGATATGAAGACAGCAATTAGCACGACGTTTTTTTCAAGCGGTATATTAAGCATGATCTTAACCGTTGCGGGATTGGTTCTGTGTGAACCCTTGCTGCATATGATTCATACACCGGAGAATATTTTTGCAGATACCGCTGCTTATCTGGATATCTATGTCGGTGGTTTGGTCTTTTTGTTCCTATATAATATCTGTACCGGTATCTTTACTGCTCTCGGCGATTCCAGAACACCGCTGTACTTCCTGATCGGTTCCTCACTTGGCAATATATTTTTAGACTGGTACTTTGTTACAGCATTTCATATGGGGGTTGCCGGAGTAGCGTGGGCAACTTTTATCTGCCAGGGAATTGCCAGTTTGTTATCGATTATCACCTTAATAAACCGGTTAAAAAGAATTAAAACGGAAGGAAAGACCGTATTATTCTCTGGTACGATGCTGAAAAAGATAAGTTTTGTGGCGATTCCGAGTATCCTTCAGCAAAGCTTTATATCGATCGGTAACATCATCATTCAGAGCTTGATCAATAGCTATGGTTCTGCAATTATTGCCGGATATTCGGCGGCAATAAAGCTGAATACCTTTGGAATTACTTCCTTTTCAACTTTGGCGAGCGGACTGTCCAGTTTTACTGCACAGAACATTGGTGCAAATAAGCCGGAAAGGGTTAAAAAGGGTTTCCGCTCCGGCTGTATATTAGGCCTTACGGTAGCACTCCCTTTCTTTATTGCCTACTTCTTTTTTGATGAAACCATGCTGAAGCTTTTCCTCAATTCCGAGAGCAGCCTGGCAATCCAGACAGGGAGGGAATTTCTTAAAATAGTAGCACCGTTTTACTTTGTAATCGCTGTCAAATTGATGGGAGATGCCGTGCTTCGTGGCGCCGGGGCTATGGGATGGTTCATGGCAGCTACCTTTGCCGACCTGCTGCTTCGAATTGTTCTGGCTTATGTACTTTCCGGAAGTATGGGAACCATCGGAATATGGATCGCATGGCCGATCGGCTGGGTGCTAGCGATGATAATATCGGTTATATTTTATCGCAAGGGTGTCTGGAAGAAAGAATCATATCAGTAACAAAAGACTTCCTAACAAATTGATGAAGTTATTTTATAAATTGGCTTTTTAATGCAAGAGGGTCTGTGATCTTTCTGCAATGCACGGTTTGAAAGAAAAGTAATTTATTTTATCTTTCCATCCTGTGTGTTAAAGAAGATTACGGACCCTCTTATTTTTTTCGATTATATTTTTTTGATAAGAGTATCATAAGTCATTTTTTTGATGATTTTACTCAATTTTGTTGACAAATCGGAATTTTCGTAATAGAATAATATCGAATTCCTAGTAAAGCAATAGGTATTAAAACAGTAGGATATATATCTGATAGTAATATCAGGTCAATTCCATTGATAAAATAAAGAAAGGTATGATGCAGTTGAAGAAGAAAGAGCTGTTAAATATTAAGAATCTCCATGTTGCGACGGAGAATAAAGAAATTTTAAAAGGGTTGGATCTTATCGTGAATCAGGGTGAGATCCATGTAATTATGGGCCCGAACGGTGCGGGTAAATCCACCCTGATGAATGCCATTATGGGGCATCCAAAATATGAAGTAACAAAAGGCGGGATTTTCTTCGAGGGGGAGGAGATTACCGGCTTAAAAACGGATGAGAGAGCAAGAAAGGGTATCTTTCTATCCTTCCAGACGCCGGAGGAGGTTCCCGGGATAACGGTGGAGGGGATGCTAAAGAGTGCGCGGTTTGCGGCTACCGGCAAGCCGGTCCGGACATTGCCGTTTCGTAAAGAAATGAAGGAAAAGATGGAACTTCTGCACTTTGATGAAGATTATGCGCAAAGGTATCTGAATGTGGGTTTCTCCGGCGGGGAAAAGAAGAAGAGCGAAATCCTTCAGATGACGATGCTTGCTCCAAAGCTGGCTATTCTTGATGAGATCGATTCCGGTCTTGATGTGGATGCCGTAAGAGATGTGGCGGATAGCATCCATGGATTTTTAGAGGAAGAAAAATCCCTCCTGATTATAACACATAACAGTAAGCTGCTGGATTATATTAAGCCGGATTTGGTTCATATTCTGATGGATGGCAGGATTGTAAAGACCGGAGATGCTTCCTTAGCGGAGGATGTCATTAACAATGGTTTTACGGAGTATAAGGAAGCCGTCAATTCGTAAGGAGGGAGCATACGTTGGAAAAGAAAAAGACAATGGTAGCGGATATTGACCGCAGTATCTATGACATAAAGAATGAGGATAAATCCAGCTATAAATCGGAGAAGGGCCTGACGAGGGACATTATTTTGGATATTTCCCATAGAAAGAAGGAGCCTCAATGGATGACGGATTTCCGGCTGAAGTCTCTGGATATCTATGAAGCAATGGAGCTTCCTTCCTGGGGACCGAATCTGGAAGATCTGGATATGAAACATATCGTTACCTATGTGAGGCCGGACACGGAGATGAAGGGCAGCTGGAGTGAGGTTCCGAGTGAGATCAAGGATACCTTTGATAAATTGGGAATTCCAAAGGCAGAGCATGAATATCTTGCCGGCGTAGGTGCCCAATATGATTCCGAAGTGGTATATCACAGTATCAAGGAGGAGCTGGTCAGGCAAGGGGTGATCTATACCGATATGGAAACTGCCATCCGGGATTACGAGGACGTGATCCGGCAGTACTTTATGAAGCTGGTACCGCCGAATGATCATAAATTCGTAGCGCTGCATGGGGCTGTCTGGTCGGGCGGTTCCTTTGTCTATGTGCCGGAGGGGGTAACCGTGGATATTCCGCTGCAATCGTATTTTCGCTCCAATTCTCCGGGAGCGGGTCAGTTTGAACATACGCTGATTATTGTTGATAAGGGTGCAAAGCTGCATTTTATCGAAGGCTGCTCCGCGCCGAGATATCATGTGACCAATCTGCATGCCGGATGTGTTGAACTTTATGTGAAGGAGGGCGCGAGCCTTCGATATTCCACGATTGAAAACTGGTCCAGGAATATGATGAATCTGAATACGAAGCGGGCATTGGTGGAGAAAAACGGCAGCATTGAATGGATCTCCGGTTCGTTCGGTTCCAAGGTTTCCATGCTTTACCCAATGAGTATCTTAAAGGGAGAGGGAGCAAGAGCGGAATTCACCGGAATTACCTTTGCGGGGAAAGGACAGAATCTGGATACCGGAACAAAGGTAGTTCATGCGGCACCTTACACATCTTCTACGGTGAACACCAAATCCATATCGAAAAGCGGCGGCACCGCTGTATACCGGGGTTCGGTGAAGGTGGCTGCGGGGGCCCACCATTCCAAATCAACCATTTCCTGCGAATCTCTGATGCTGGATGATATCTCCAGATCGGATACCATCCCCGTGCTGGATATCGGGAATGATGAGGTTGAGATCAGCCATGAGGCAAAGATCGGTAAGATCAGCGATGAAGTGATCTTCTATCTCATGTCCAGAGGCATTCGCGAGGAAGAGGCAAAAGCGATGATTGTCCGCGGCTTTGCGGAACCGATTGCAAAGGAGCTGCCTTTGGAATATGCGGTGGAAATGAATCATCTGATTCAGCTGGAGCTGGAAGGAACCATAGGATAGAAGAAAGGTTACTGTTCACACCCCAGCAAAGTCTATCCTATGATTTCGTCAAATGTATCCGAAATCGGAGACGCTTTCGCTTAGTTGCATTACGTAGCGGTACATAAGGCTCCAAAATACGGAGCCAAAGTACCGACGAATGCAAATACTCCTTATTGGACATCATTTGTCGAAATCATATTATAGACTTTGCCCGGGTGTGAACAGTAACAGATGTATATGGTATGTAAGATAAATTCAGCAGTATTCAGGTGAATTTTCCTGTAATAGAATTATCTTGTTAGAATTTACTTGCCATGGATGACGGTGGTATACCACCAAATAAACATAATTGAGAGAGTGTGTATTCTATGCTAAAAAGTATGACAGGCTTTGGAAGATGTGAAATCGCGGATGAAGACCGTAAAATCACGGTAGAAATGAAGTCTGTGAACCACCGCTATTGTGACATTACGATTAAAATGCCCAAAAAGTTAAGCATATTTGAAGCGGCAATTCGTAATTTGCTTAAGCAATCCATTGGCCGCGGAAAAATAGATGTCTTTATTACATATGAAGATTATACAGAAAACAATGTATGTGTAAAATACAATGCAGATTTGGCCAGAGAGTATTATACTGGTCTGGTGAAAATGAGCAAAGACTTTGGAATTGAAAATGATATCCAGGTCTCTTCCTTATCAAGATTTCCGGAAGTATTTACTTTAGAGGAACAAACCATTGACGAAGAAGAATTGTGGAGTCTCATTGAGAAAGCAGTAAGTACGGCAACAAAACAATTTGTTGAAGCCAGAATTGTGGAAGGGGAAAACCTGAAGCAGGATATCGTTGCGAAGATGGATGGTATGCTGGAGCTGGTGAACTTTATTGAGGAACGGTCACCACAGATCATCGCCGAATATCGTAATAAATTAACGGATAAGGTCAATGAACTTCTGGGAGATAAACAGATTGATGAGGGAATTCTTGCTACGGAAATAACCATTTATGCCGATCGGATCTGTGTTGACGAAGAGACGGTCCGACTTAAGAGCCATATTAAGAATATGAAAGAAACATTAAACGATAGTGATAGTGTAGGCAGAAAGCTGGATTTTATTGCTCAGGAGATGAATCGTGAAGCAAATACAATTCTATCGAAGGCAAATGATCTGGAGGTTACCAATAAAGCGATCGATTTAAAGACTGAAATCGAAAAAGTCAGGGAACAAATTCAAAATATCGAATAGAAGTTATCGAAATGAGGAATAACTTTGAATAAGTTTATTAATGTAGGTTTTGGAAATATAGTGAATTCCGGTAAAATAATAGGTATTATCAGCCCGGATGCTGCGCCGATCAAACGGATGGTGCAGGGGGCCAAGGATGCAGGTATGGCAATTGATGCAACCTGTGGAAGAAAGACAAGGGCGGTCATTGTAACGGAGAGCGGTCATCTGGTATTGTCTGCTTTGTTACCGGAGACAATAGCGTGCAGGGTAAATCAAAAAGAAGGGCTTGACAGCTGAAGCCCATTAAACGCAGTTTATTGACAGAATATTCAGATAAATGGTAACCATCCAAAGGAAGGAGAAATGAAACATGTTACATCCATCATACACTGATTTAATGCAAGTAGTTAATAGCGAGGTCGAACCGGGCGAACAACCGGTAGTTAATAGTAGATATTCAATCGTTCTTGCAACCGCAAAGCGTGCCAGACAACTTATCGATGGTGCGGAACCCCTCGTTGAAGTAGAAAGTAATAAGCCGTTATCTATTGCAGTCGAGGAACTATATGAATCAAAGGTTAAAATTATAACGGATGATGAAAATTCGATAAATGAGTAGCAACCAGTTTTCTTAATAACGATTTGTGAGCACTTTCATATATTTATGATATGGAAGTGCTTTATCTTGTAAGAAGGTTATCGGGTGAAGAAAAAAGAAAGGAAACGTTGTAGACATGTCTTTGAATGAAGATTCATTAGAAAAACAAGAGCCTGATATCACAATGGTGGAGAAGCCGCCTCGAAATGATGCGAAAGATAATATAAAAGGTTTAATATTTGATGTACTATTCTATGCCGTTTTGATTTTCGCCTGTATCTACATTTTGCCGAACTATGTTATTCAGCGGACGATCGTTGACGGATCCTCTATGGCCGATACATTAAAGGATGGGGAGAATCTATATGTAGAAAAAATATCCTATCGATTTAAAAAGCCGGACCGTTTCGATATTATTGTGTTTTATCCATACGGCCGTGATAATGCGGAGTATTATGTAAAAAGAATTATTGGTATGCCCGGAGAAACGATACAAATCATTGGCAGTGATATCTATATCAATGGGGAAATCCTCGAAGAACATTACGGGAAGGAACCGATTGCAGATCCCGGAAGAGCTGCCAGGCCGATTACTTTGGGAGAAGACGAATATTTTGTAATGGGAGATAACCGCAATATAAGTAAAGACAGCAGAGATAAATATGTTGGAAATGTATCTAAGAAAAATATCGGCGGCAAGGTGATTTTTCGTATCACTCCACTCAGCCGTTTTGGAACAATAGATTAAAAGAATAAAAGTTCTACTTGCATATTCCTCAAAAATTAGGTAGAATAGACAATGTTCGAGAAAGATGGGAGAACGATTTATTATGAAAGTTATCAAAGAGCATATTAAGTTGGGAAGCTATAAACCATTCTATCTATTATATGGTACAGAAGAATATCTTAAAAAGCTCTATCGTGATAAATTAAAAGATGCCATCCTTGGCGATACCGATGGAATGAATTATTCTTATTTTGAAGGCAAAGAGATTGATTTAAAAAAGGTAACCGAGGTTGTACAAACCCTTCCGTTTTTTAGCGACAGAAGATTGGTTATTATTGAAAACAGTGGATTGTTTAAATCACAGAATGAACTTAGCACAATGCTATCCGGTATGCCAGACAGCACAATCGTAATCTTTGTTGAGACAGAGATTGATAAACGCAATAAGCTATATAAGCTTGTGAAAGATCGTGGTACGGTTTCCGAAATGAACGGCTTAGATGAGAGAAACCTCAAACTATTTGCCGCATCCTTGTTAGAGCAGGCAGGAAAGAAGATAACTGAGAGTACCATGACATACCTGCTTGATAAAATCGGTTCCGATATGGAGAATATCCAAAATGAGGTTGAAAAGATCATCGGCTATACAATGAATCATACCGTAGTAACAACGGAGGATATTGACGCTGTAGTTACCACACAGATCACGGGGAAAATATTCCAAATGATAGATGCCATTGGTTCCAAGCAGCAGAATAAAGCGCTTTCATTATATTATGATCTACTATCCGTGAGAGAAAAGCCAATGTCCATTTTATATCTGATTACCAGGCATTTTAATATCCTGCTTCAGATTAAGGATTTGACTGCCAAGGGACATGCCGGAGCAGAAATTGCAGGGAAAGTCGGAGTACCTCCGTTCGCAGTAAGAAAATATACAGCGCAGGCAAGAAATTTTACTGTCTCCCGTTTGAAACAAGCATTAGAGTTTGCGGCGGATGTGGAAGAGCAGGTAAAGAGCGGAAGAATGATAGATCAGATTGGCGTTGAGCTGCTCCTGATTACCTTCAGTAAAAAGGAATAAAAGGATAAACCGTGGAAGTCTGTTAAAATGTGGAAACGGGCCGTATTCAAAAGATAAATTAGAATTCGTGCCGTTTATAATAAAATATGGAGAAGTACCCAAGAGGCTGAAGGGTCCGCACTCGAAATGCGGTAGGTCGGGAGTTCCCCGGCGCATGGGTTCAAATCCCATCTTCTCCGTCAAAATAAGACGTTGATATTGATACCATGTCAACGCGCGAAAAGGCCTAGTAATACTGGGTTTTTTCGCATTTCAGGGTAAAAATTAGGCCGCCTTTCGATTAATTGGCTTCCTGTGTAAGCAAAAAATCGCTGCAAAAGAATAAATTCCAATTTGTCAATCTCACGGGCGTTCCTCCTTCCACACAATATAAAAGACCTCCGCAGAAGACTTGAAGCAACTAACAATTCCTAAAAACAACAGATGGTTTCAAAATATATATTGAATTTTCCTCGTTCCTGATTATAATAATAATCGTAAAGCCTAAAACGAGGAGGAACGCATTATGAAAACAGCAGTCGAAATCGGTGCTAAAATAGCTCAGGCGAGGAAGCTAAAAAACCTCTCGCAAACCGACCTCGCGGGTCAAATGTCTGTCACATCACAAGCCGTAGGCAAGTGGGAGCGCGGCGAATCAATGTCCAGCGGCATCTGGAAAGAAGCGGACTTTTCGGGTTTAACCGGACTTGGAAAAAGATTCAACTTCTCCAATATTCTGGACTGTAAATTCATCAACTCTGATCTGTCAACCCTCACGCTGAACAGCAATAACCTGAAGAACAACGATTTTTCCGGCGGTCCCTTTTGTCCTCTTTCCATCTTCAGGTCCACACCTTTAAAGTGCATGAGTAATAATCCCTTGTTATAGCTTTTCGTAAGGTTTAATACTGATAAAAACATATTTAACACCTCATTCCTTTTTTTATTAGTTCCATGTCCGCAGTCATTTCTGCCATAAAGTTAATATATAAATTTACCCAGCGCACCATAAAGTACCAGAGCAACATAAAACACATCCAAAACGAACATATGAGCAAATGCCATTGCCAGTTTGTTCTTGTCTTTTGTAAAAAAGGCCAAATCTTTATAAAACCCATCGGCGAATATTTCGCCCATTCTTTTCCGCGGGTCAAATGGAAGTTTACTTGCAAGTTTAATTTCTATCATTTTTACGGCCCCCATTCTGATTAAAAATTGCTCTTAATATATTTACCAGATGGCATCACAAATGCATCGCCCATAGAGCACTTTAATATGCCAAGTCCCTGTATGGATGCGAAAAAATAAATCGCCATCTCATGCGGATCACCTTTGCTAAATTGGCAAAGTTGTTGTCCTCTAATAATCAGATTCATAGTTGCCTGAATGATCTGTGCGTTAATCTGCATAAAGCCATTGGCAAATTGGGAAGTATCTTCCCAATGCATTGATTGCTCAAACACAACCAGCATCTGGGCAAGGTATTCATCTTTGCACATATCATGATGGATTTCATTCGCGATTGCTTCAATCAATTCTTTTGGATCTCCATCCGATTCAAAAAGCTTTACAATTGTCCGCATTCCTTCTGCGGCGGTACTTGCTAAAGTGGCAAAAAGTTCATCCTTGGTCTTATAATGCCGATATAGCAGTCCGATACTGATTCCGGCTGCATCAGCAATATCCTGCACACCTGTTGCGGCATAACCCTTTTCAGCAAATAGCCGGATGGCGGCAGAATCGATTTTCTCTTTTGTAGACTTGCGAAGCTTTTCAGACTGTTCTTTAGTACGCGGCTATTATCGCCTCCTTACCTTTGAGTGAGTAGCCACGAGTCAAGGGCATTAAGGCTTGAACATAGTGAAAGCCGGCGTCTTTAGACAATTAGGCACTCTTTTTCAGTTCACATTTATGCAGTAGATTAACTGTGCTTTGTGTGGTAAAATAAAATTCATTGGAAAGGTAGTGAGCAAAATGCATGGGCAAAAGATTCGTGTTACCCATACAAATTCAAAATAATAATTTGTATGGGAGAATAATAAGATGAAAGAAAACAAG
>ENA-UOOK01001659-UOOK01001659.1-fermentation-metagenome-genome-assembly--contig:-NODE-1659-length-28863-cov-4.281866_pt1 | contig 28863 bp, 30 predicted proteins | sample MGYA00245777_ERZ724023 | MGnify/ENA primary metagenome ERZ724023 (study PRJEB28704, sample SAMN03018312) | fermentation metagenome | biome: anthropogenic terrestrial biome; feature: soil; material... | reverse complement strand
GAAATTTTCAAAGTTCATTTCCAAATTGGCTATTGACATTTAACCGCTGGACTTTAAACAGTGAAACGCAAATATGGTATTGATGAAAACATTCTAAATGTTTATTATAGAAAAGGCAATAGAAAAACGTTTATATTGACAAAACCATCCTAATATTGCGGATATATTGGCAATTACACCAAAAAAATTAAGAATTTTAAAAAATAATTGACATATTTATATCAAAGTGATAGCATTAAAGCTAAGAAAAACGTTTTTCCAAATTCTCATCCTAACACTTCGTGGCACAGTTTGAATTACGGCAATACAGTAGTTCCTTAGCCTCTTAAAAGTTGAGTATTTTCTCGAGAATTCTGAATCTATTTTTTAATAGATCGAAATAAACGTTAAGGGGGGGAAAACTTCGATAGTCAGCATCAGGTGCACCGCAATGCATGTAAAGCTGGATATTTTCATAGTTGTCGGAATATCGAATTGGTTTATCGATGAATGGCATTTCGTGAATATATATGTATTTCTGAGGATTGCTGCCATAAAAATTTATCAAATAGGAGGAGAAATTTTATGAAAGCTAAAATTGCCTTTATGCACGGACCGCGCGATTTGCGAATTGAGGAAGTCGAACTTCCTTCACTGAAGCCTAATCAGATACTGGTCACAACAAAAGCATGCGGTATCTGCGGTTCTGATGTCCATTGCTATAAAGGTGAGTCTGCTGAAGGCCGTTATGACCTCGCACCCTACACTCCCGGCCATGAGGTAGGGGGCCAAGTCATACAGGTAGGAAGTGATGTAAAAACTTTTAAAGAAGGCGATAAGGTTACGGCCGACTGTGTTATGGCTTGCGGTACCTGCTATAACTGCAAAGAAGGATTGATGCCTTCGGCTTGTCTAAATATGCGCGAGCTTGGCTTCCGTCCCGATTCACCTGGAGGCTTTGGCGAATATATGATCATTGAGGAGCGATATCTACATAAGATACCCGATGACTGGTCCTATGATATGGGCGCTTGGGTGGAGACCTTTTCAATCGGATATTTTGGCATTTGGGGCAATGGCGGGTATATTGATGCATCTGACTATGCACTAATTATGGGAGCAGGTCCTGTCGGACTCTCCGCGGCGATGGTAGCAAAGACGTCGGGGGCTAAAACCGTCGTATCCGATATTAATCCTAAAAGAAGGGAGAGGGCGCTCCAATACGGTGCAGATGTTGTTCTTGATCCATCGGATCCGGATTATTACGCCCAGATAAAAGCGGCAACGGACGGCCATGGCCCCTCTGTTATAGCCGAGGCCTCGGGCAGCAATGAAGCCCTTCAAGCCATTTTTGATGTAGCGGGCCACAGCTGCCGTGTCAATCTCATCGGCCATTCTATTGGAAGAAAGGTGCCTGTAGAGATTGGCAAAACAATCTGGAGTACGCTTAGGATTAAGGGCTCCGGTGGAACTAAAGACTGGGCGCAACGCACCATTCGGTTTATGGGTGCAATCAAGGATACATATAATTTCGAAGCACTTAATTCCCATCACATCCCATTTTCTGATCTTGATAAAGCAATGGATTTAGCAGTCAATCATCCGGAAATTGCATTTAAGGTTATGCTAACTTTTGATAAGTAGTTTGAATGCTCAGGACTAAACCACATCACCACTTCCCGTGGTATGCCAGGTACCGTAATGGTAAGTGAAACAGTCGTAGTAGACACACTGATTCAGGTCATGCTCGGTTTATGGGATGATGGATTCCGGGAAATTATTATCCGCCGCGTGGCAGACCCGGGCGATTATCATCGCGGCCTCACCAACGCTCTTAAAATGGATAAGGCTCCGTCCCACCAGGCTGTGGACCTGATGACCATCATGCCCCATGTGGATGCAACCGGAATTCTTGTCCACACTCCTGTTACTCATGGCCACATTATCACCGTCGTAGCCACCGGCAAAGAAAAGATAACGAAAGAAATGGCTCTCCAGGCATTTTTAAAGCATCCTCGAATCCGTGTGGTAAGCATTGTAGAAAGCGGCAATGACATTATGTTTGCCATTAATATCCCTCAGGAAAGTGTGACCATACCCGAAACCATTGACGGTATCCGTGCCGCCGCCAGAATGCAGCTGACTCGTGAAGATGGAACTGCTGCAACAAACAAATACCTTGGCATTGGAAAGTGGAAGTGACAGGGAGGCTATTATGCGTTTTGGTATACATACCCTGGATGAATTTGATGTACAGGGAAAAACAGTCCTCTGCCGGCTGATGAAATCTCATATATTTGTACAGGCGGCGGAGGACTGATTCGCTTTCTCGCAGGCGAGGAATTGCCGGTAGTTAAGGCACTTAGGCAGGCTGCAAAGACCTTTGGATAAAAATGATGGAATAGAAAAGTATCAATATAAGGGGATCCCCGTCTCACCAATAAACAAAATGGGCTTGCGGGAATAATCCAGGGAGCCGTTAAGAACCAGGTTAAACCGATACCTGTCTTGGCTGTGGGAGGTCGAGAAGCCGCCGATGGAATCTGCTTCCGTGCCATCCTCATAGCGGACAGTCATTCTCTGGCCGTGTATGCCCGGCGCTTTTTCTTCCAGAAAGGGGGGTTCGCTGTCTGCCGGAACCGGCGCCTCAGCCTCATCATGGAGAACAGCTTTTTGATCCGTCACTAAATCGGCGGTGATAATCATCTGGTGGACAGTCACTTTTTCGACGGTATAGTCCAGAACCTTTACATTTTGGGGATGTATGGTTTTAACGGAGCTTCTGCTGAAGTCTACTGAAAAATCAGCGATTAGAGGACTTTTGAAGGTAAACACTCTATCAAAAGGCAGAATCAACTGGTAGTCTTCTTCTTTTCCGCCATCCAGCTCCTCCGAATACCACTGGATCCTCTTATTGTCCCCCTCGGTATCCATATCTACTCCTTCGCCTGTTTGAGAAAAGGTTTTGCCTGTTTTGGTGTTGACCACCCTTAAATTATAGCTGCGTATATACTCTTCTTCATTGCTGACACTGATGGCCGCTTCTATTCTGTTATTGTTCAGCTTTACATATTCGATCGTATAACCGGGGATACCTTGGGGCTGGTAGTCTGCCGTTCCTGCCGGGAGGATGAACTCCTTGCCCGGGTCCGGAGTCTTCAGACTTTCCAGTGAGAACTGAACATTCTGTATACCCTTTTTGGCATCATCGCCATATAAAATCATATAATTCTTCTCACCATTTTTTAAGTCGGAATTATATGTTGCATTATACTGTGAATCCCCGCCAACTGAAAATTTATATTTGTTAATGCTTGCGGATTCCTGAAATACACCGTTTGATTTATCTTTCAAAGTATAAATCATAAATAGGTTATTCCCTTCTGCCACAACTGCATCCACCGTCAGCTCAATTCCTTCGCGTTCCACTGTGATGCCGATGAATTCACCATTTACTGAGTTGGGATTTCCGCCGAAGATTGAAATTAAATACTGTCTTACATCTTCATTGACGGCCGCCGCCACAGCAAAGGTTGAGGCGATGACAAGAAGAGTGATGCAAATAACCGCCGCCGGGCGCAGTATGCGTTTTTTGGGGCGGGAGAACGGAAAATTGATCCTATCCGTTGTCTCTATCCCCGAAAGGACTCTTTCAAAGATTTTGTCGTCAGCCCGGTAGGTGTGTGTTCCTTTTATCTCCTTTAAAATTTCTTTTTCCTTCATGAAAATACCTCCTCTTTATTTCTGGTGAGATATAATTTCTTAAGTTTTTTGATGCTTTGGCTATATCTTCTATACACCGTGCCAAGGGGCAGGGATAAAATCTTTGCAATCTCCCTGTGTTTTAAGTCGCTTACTGCATGTAAAAGTACGATCCGCCGGGAAGTTTCGTCCAGAGAATCCAAAAGCCTGCCCAGCTCATCTTTTTGTGCTGATTGATTCTCAAAATCACTTTCATCAGGAAGCTCAGCTATTCCACCGGGTTCATAGCTCGCTTCTTTTTGCTTTCTTAAGAGGGAAACAGCGGTATTGCGGGCGATTGTAAATACCCAGGCCCGCGCATTCCCCCACTTAAACTGATCTGCCGATTTATAGATAGCAATAAAGGTTTCCTGCAGCGCATCCTCTGAAAGCTGCTTATTGCGTATATAGGAGAGAATAAAAGAATAAAGCCCATCCTTTGTTTTAATCCATAATTCTTCCAGGGCAGATTTATCACCCTCGGCTATCATGGTCAGCAAATTACTGATTTCCGCGGAATCTATCATAAAATTATCCTCGCTTTCACCATATAATCGATTTTACCCCAAGATTTCCTTCGCATAAAATGAAAAAATTTCAGGAAGCAGCGTTCCAGAAGCTTGTCTTTGGTATAATGAATCATGAATAACGGACCTGTGTTTATACGGGAACATTTAAATGCAAGGGCGGTCGGACATACATATGTTTGATATCAATACAAAGCTGAATGATGAAGAAATCCTTATAAGGCGTACAAAAATATCCGAATTACTGGCATCTCCCAGCATCTGTGACGGAACGGTTAAAGCGCTTTCTGTTGTAGATCTTGAACAGCTTTTTAAGCTGTATGATAGGTTTTTCTTTGAAAACTGGTTCCAGGAATTTTATAAGGGCAGAATGAAGTTTTCTGTCTCCCGGCGGATGACTAAAAGTGCCGGTTTGACCATTTGCCCCAAAAACATGGACAGAATGATGCCCGAACAATTGACGATAGAGATCAGGATAGGAGTGGACTTTTTCCTTCGCTACGGCCAGATTTCAGGCAATAAAACCGTATGCGGCCTCAAGACGAAAAATAGTCTTGAGGCGCTGCAGCTTGTTTTCGAACATGAATTATGCCATGTGATAGAATTTCTTTATTTTAAAAGATCAAGCTGTAAGGGCAAAAGATTCAAAACAATCGCAGGGAACCTATTCGGACATAGCGAAAGCTATCACAGGCTTCCGACACAGCGGCAAATAGCCAGGCAGAAGCTGGGCCTCAAAATAGGCGATAAAGTTTCGTTTACCCATGAAGGCAGAAATCTTTCGGGATTCATCTATAATATTCATAAAAGGGCCACCGTGATGGTTAAAAACGATCGCGGCACTTTAGTGGACAGCAGGGGAAACAGATATATCAAATACTATGTGCCGCTGACCCTTTTAAAGCGTTGATGGAGTCCCTTAATATTTGCGGATCACAAAATTATCCCTCAGCAAGGCCCAGTTTTGGGGGAATGGATAACCCAGAGCCCAATAGCTGATTCCTCTTAATCCATATTGCTTGACCAAATCGAATTTTGCCTGGGCGCTGCGGGCATCTTCAAACCATACCTCGTGTCCTTGCCCCTGTGCATCGGTGTACCGGTAGAAAGGCGATTGGGCCACGCTGTCGAATTGAATGGGAGCTCCATACTGCAAAGCCCTTGCAACCGCTTCCTGGTTGCTGAAGGTTTCGGCTTCCTGGCCCGGGACATGAGGGATGAGCCAGTCTCTGGCATATATTTGAAAGCCGAGAAAAATTTTATTTCTCGGAATAAGGGTGACGGCATAATCCAGGACCTTTCTGATTTCATTGATTGGTGAGATCGCCTGGGGAGGACCTTTCCGATAGCCCCATTCATAGGTCATCAAGATGACAAAATCCACGATTCGGCCGTGAGCTTCATAATCATGAGCCTCATAAAGGAGGCCTGACTGTTCTCCGCTTGTTTTCGGAGCCACTGCAGTGGATACAAAATAGCCCTCGGGATGCAGCCGGTCTACTGCTCTTTGCAGGAAATTATTATAGGCGGTCCGGTCGGCAGGGAGTACATTTTCAAAATCGATATTCAGTCCCCGGTAGCCTTTTTCCCTCATGATTTGAATAACATTAGTAAGCAGCTGTTCCACTAGTTGGGGATTGTTGAGAACAACGCTTGCCAGATTCTCGCCTTTGGCGGTGGCCGTAAAGTTGGTAATGGCCATCATGGGGATGGCTCCTTCAGCCCGGGCCGTTTGAATGGCCGACTCATCGTCAATGGCCTGCAGGCTTCCGTCTTCTTTGATTAAATAAGCAAAGGGACTCAAATAGGTCAGGCTTTCTCCTACTTCCCTCACAATAGGGGCGGCTTGCTGGCCCAGCATGTAAATATATCCGTTTACATCTATGGCCGGCCTTGGCTTTTGCGGAATAGTCAATACAGTGCCCGGATAGATCAGATTTGCATTGCTGATATTATTGGCCGCCGCAAGGTCGGCCACAGAAACAGAATATCTTTGGGCGATAGACCATAGAGATTCGCCCGGCATTACAGTATGGGACACAGCCTCGCTTGGAATCACCAGCGCCTGGCCAATGACCAGCCGGTTGGCATTGGAAAGGCCATTGGTTTTAACGATTTCAGAGATGGGAACACCATAGGTATTTGAGATTTGCCACAGGCTTTCTCCGGCCTGTACAACATGTATAAACATAAAAATACCCCCTTATACTAACAATATATGTTTGTTTCATAGGTGATGGGACCCATAAAATGAACTATTTTATTCCTGAGCCGTCTAATCAGATACAAAACAATATAGAATGGATTGCCAAGGAGGACTATGATGAAAGCATTAAAAAAATGGAAGCGGTATCTATGTGTACTTCTGAATTTTATACTTATTTTATCAGCTGCAATCAATATGACTGCCTGTTCGGCTTCCTTTTCGCAGATAAAGGCCCGCAATCTGATGAAAGGTATATCTTCAAAAAATGTAAACGTGCAAAAGACAGATGATAGGTTCATTGATAATATGGCCGATTTCTCATTGGAGCTTTTTAAGAAAACCGTGGATGAAAAAGAAAACGCACTTATTTCACCGCTCTCAGTAATGCTTGCGCTGACCATGACAGCCAATGGCGCCGATAATGAAACACTTTCGCAAATGGAGACTGTGCTTGGCAATAATATTTCCATTGAAGAACTCAATAAGTACCTGCATTCCTATGTAAATAGCCTGCCAAGTGAAGAAAAATCAAAGCTGAATATAGCCAATTCCATATGGTTCCGTGATGATAAAAACCGCCTTTCGGTCGAACAGGATTTCCTGCAGAAAAATGCTGATTACTATAATGCCTCCATCTATAAATCGGCTTTTGACAGTCAAACCCTTCAAGATATAAACAGCTGGGTGAAAAAGAATACAGATGGGCTGATCGATAAAATACTTGACCAAATCGATCGGGATACAGTAATGTATTTAATTAACGCCATGGTATTCGATGCGGAGTGGAAAACAATATACAACAAAAGCGATATATACCAAGGCGAGTTTTTCGCTGTTGACGGTACAAAGCAACCGGCAGATTTTATGAATTCGGATGAGCATATCTATCTGGATGACGGTAACGCTACTGGATTTATAAAGCCATACGCAAACGATCATTACAGCTTTGCCGCTCTGGTTCCAAACGAAGGCGTATCCATCGGGGATTACATTAAAACTCTCACTGGCAAAGGATTTTTGAATACCATCCGAGATGCTGAAAATACAGCTGTAAGAAGCGCTATGCCAAAATTTAGCTATGATTATACCATTGAAATGAGTAATGCCTTGGAAGACCTTGGAATGCCTGATGCTTTCTTACCCGATAAGGCTAATTTCAATAGACTCGGCAAATCAGCAGATGGGAATATCTATATTGGGGAAGTGCTTCATAAAACCCACATTTCAGTAGATGAGCGAGGCACCAAGGCCGGCGCCGTTACGAAGGTTGAGATGAAGGCGGGATCCGCCGCCGTGGAAACAAAATATGTCAGGCTGGACAGACCCTTTGTATATGCCATTATTGATAACTCTACCAATTTACCTGTTTTCATTGGGACGGTCATGAGTATGGAGAAATAGGGATCCCACCCATCAGCCTACTGGCGCCGTGAGTGATATTAAAGTGTGTCAGCAGAGCATTATTTTTTCAATGAACCCATTAGCCCGCGCACAAACTGGCGACCCAGCTCCCGGCCAATCGAAGTAACGGCGGAGCTGGTTACTTTCTGGAAGTAAGAGGTTTGGTTTCCCTTTTTCTTGGCGGCTTTGCTTTCCTGCTCCCTTTCCTTTTCCTCTTTCTTCCACTGTTTTTCCTTTTCGGCAATTTCTTGTTCCCGCTTTAATGCCAGCTCTTCTTTCCTTTTTTCTTCCTGAAGCATTTCATAAGCCGATTCGTTATCTATTTCTGTCTCATATTTGCCGTATAAATCAGATCCGTTGATAATACGGTTTCTGGTCATATCATCAATGGCTCCCATTTTACTCTGAGGCGGCAAAATAAAAGCCCGCTCCACAATACCGGGGCTTCCGCTTTCCTCCAAGCAGGAGATGAGCGCCTCTCCGGTAGCCAATTCGGTAATGGCCTTTTCTGTGCCAAACTTAGGATTTGGACGGAAGGTTTCAGCGGCGGCCCGGACCTTTTTCTGCTCGGAAGGCGTAAAGGCCCTGAGCGCATGCTGGACACGGTTTCCGAGCTGCGAAAGGACATCCTCGGGCAAATCGGCAGGATTTTGTGTGACGAAATAGACGCCGACCCCTTTTGAACGGATCAACCGGACCATCTGCTCTATTTTTTGAAGCAGGACCTTGGGTGCATCCTCAAAGAGAAGATGGGCTTCATCAAAGAAGAATACCAGCTTCGGCTTCTCCAGATCTCCCTCTTCAGGAAGATTCTCAAACAGCTCGGACAGCATCCATAACAGGAATGTGGAATAGAGGATGGGTGAAGTAAAAAGCTTTACACTATGCAGAATGTTAATATAGCCCCGTCTGTCGGGCGCCCTTTTAGTCCAATCGGAAATATCCAGCTCAGGCTGGCCGAAGAATTTCTCGCCACCCTGATCTTCGAGCCGGATCAAACCTCTCAGTATGGCGCCGACACTCTGCACAGGAATGTTTCCGTACTTGAGGGTAAATTCTTTCGCGTGATCGCCCACGTATTGTATCATGGCGCGCAGATCCTTTAGATCCAGGAGCAGCATGCCGCGTTCATCTGCCACACGAAAGACGATGTTCAATATGCCCTCCTGGGTTTCATTGAGGCCTAAAAGCCTTGAAAATAGCAGAGGACCCATATCTGAAACGGTGGTGCGTACCGGATGCCCGTTTTCACCAAACAGATCCCAGAACCTTACAGGATACGCTTTGTAAGTAAATTCGTTCAAACCCAGGCGGGTTATTCTTTCCTCCAGGGCAGCATTTTCAGCGCCCGCCGCGGCAAGCCCGGATAAATCTCCCTTGATATCCGAGAGGAAAACCGGAACCCCCATATCGCTGAAGGCTTCCGCCATTACTTTCAGGGTCACGGTTTTGCCTGTTCCGGTAGCGCCCGCAATCAGTCCGTGCCGATTTGCCATCCGGGGTAAAAGGTAAACGGGTATTTCACTCTTGCCGATCCATGCTTTATTATCTGAATACATGTCGCCACTCCTTTATCCTTATCGTATTTCTGACAGTTTAAACTGGCCTTAGGAAAGCTATTTTAATGGTTTGGCATGAAGATTCTTCCGTACCTCAATAATCAAAAGTTGATGGGACATTTGAACCTCCTAATTGGAATATTATAGCTTTCATAGATCTGTAATTATTTTACTATTTTTTAAAAGATAACACAACTAAAAGGTGGTTTAGCTTCGATTCGCGCCGCCCCGCTAATGCACTGAACATCAATCATGGTGCCTGTAGAGTGAATTAAAGTGTGCCCTCGAGAAAATCCGTCCTGGATTTTACTCGGTAGCTCCGCAATCCTGCTCCGCTTACACACTTTAATATCACTCACGGCGCCAAATTACGAATTGAAGTTCTTTTAGCAGGGGCTTTTGGAATTGCCTCTTAAAGCCGATATAATAAATATATCAATATCGGAGGCAAGCATGAACATACCAAATATATCAGATCTGTTAAACCAGAAAATAGCTGAAATCGAGGCACGTTTGCCTGTAAAGTTAAATATTTCTGCCGCAGGGGACCAGGACTTTGAAAATGCACTCAATGAGGCTTCCTCAGCCCTGGAAAGCGCTGCCCCCCTCATCGGTTCGGAATTTTTTACCGGCTCCGCATCCAAAACCAGATATCCCCTGGTATCGGGAAGCTATGAATCGGTTTATCCCCGGCTCTCCCAGACGCAAATCCAGGAGCTCATGCCCAGAATAGAGGCTGCCATCGAATCCTGCTCCAGCCAGTATGGAGTCGACCCCCAGCTGGTTCGAGCTGTTATAAAGCAGGAATCCGGGTTTCAGCCCTTTGCTCTGTCCACTTCGGGCGCCATGGGATTGATGCAGCTTATGCCGGGTACTGCCGCGGGTCTGGGCGTGACCGACGCATACAATATAGAGCAGAATATCAAGGGGGGTACCCAGTATCTTTGCTATCAGCTAAAAGCCTTTGACGGAGATTTAAGGCTGGCCTTAGCAGCTTATAATGCAGGGCCTAACGCAGTCAGAAAGTACAGCGGGATACCACCCTATGCGCAAACCCAAAGCTATGTGGAAAAAGTCCTGAATTCTTATGACATGTATCGGTCTTTGGGGGATAACTAACAGGCTTATCCACATTATCCACAGAGTTTTCCACAGGCAAAGCGGGCAATATAAGCTGTTTTTATGAATATTTCCACAGTATTCACAGGGACTTATGTCCCTCCCCTATGTGGAGAGATGGAATGGCATTCAATGTTAAATCGGCAAATTCACCTGCTGAAAACGAGAAATAGCCGGCGGCGGCGATCATGGCCGCGTTGTCGGTACACAGGATGGGAGCCGGGTATAGAGCCTGGATTCCCTCTTTTTTTGCCCTTTTCTCCATGGCCGATCGAAGAAGGGAATTAGAGGCCACTCCCCCGGCCAGGCATATGGTTTGAACGCCGGAATTTTTTGCAGCTTCTACGGTATGATCCACCAGAACATCCACCACGGCCTGCTGGAAGGATGCACAAATATCGGGTATGGGAAGCTCCTCTCCTTTTTGTCTGGCCTGGTTCACATGGTTGATTACGGCTGTCTTAAGCCCGGAAAAGGAAAAATCCAGCGAACCGTCATCAAACCGCACCCTGGGAAAATGATAGGCATCAGGATTGCCATTCCGGGCCTGTTTATCAATGGCAGGACCACCCGGATAACCAAGGCCCAGCACCCTTGAGATCTTGTCAAAGGCCTCCCCCGCCGCATCATCTCTGGTTCTGCCCAGAACATCAAAATCCAGATAGTCTCGGACATGCACAATATGACTATGCCCGCCCGAGACAACCAGACAGATATAGGGCGGTTTCAAATCCGTATGGGTGATATAATTGGCGGCAATATGGCCTTCAATATGGTGCACTTTAACAAGGGGCTTGTCCATTGCCGCGGCTATGGCTTTTGCCGCGGAAACTCCTACCAGCAGCGCCCCCACAAGGCCGGGGCCGTAGGTGACGGCGATGCCGTCCACATCCTCAAGAGAAATTTTGGCTTCCTTCAGTGCGGAGTCAATGACGGGTATGATCAGTTCCACATGCTTCCGAGACGCAATTTCAGGGACCACTCCGCCATATTCCTTATGAAGGTCGATCTGCGACGCTATGACATCGGATAAAACTCTGCGGCCACCCACAACAACGGCTGCCGAGGTCTCGTCACAGCTAGATTCTATGCCCAGTATAATCGTTTCTTTCATTCATCTCACCTGTCTATAAGAGCCAGCCAACCGCTTCCGGGAAGAAAAGCCGGCTGATAATAATAAAAGTACCAAGAGCAATGACATAATAAGCAAAATATTTTAATTTCATTTTCTTAATAGCCGTAAGCATCAGCTTGACGGCGAAAAATCCGGTGATTCCAGCTGCAAGCATGCCCGCCAGCAGGTTTAGCAGACCGATGCTCTGAAAGCCTGCCGATCCGCCCTGCACAATATCCAGGCTATCCAATAGGGCGCCGCCTAAAATAGGCGGTATGGACATCAAAAAGGAAAAGTCCGCCGCAAAGCCTCTTTCCAGACCCAGGGCCAGTGCGGTGGTAATGGTCATCCCGGAACGGGAAACCGAAGGCAAAAGGGCAATACCCTGACCCAGGCCGATAAGGAGGGAATCACTGGTTTTGAGATCCTTTAGGTTCTTTTTTCCATTGCCGACCTTCTCTGAAAAAATAAGGGCCAGACCGGTAAAAATAAAGCCGGGGCCTAAAATGGCCGAGCTCACATATGTACTCTCAATAAAATCGCTAAAAAGCACTGTGAGTATGACGGCAGGAATGGTAGCCACAACGATCTGCACAGGCAATTTTGAAAAGGGGTGTCTGATCATTTCAAGGATTTTTTTCCAGTAAACAAATACAACCGCAAACAATGTCGCTACATGAAGGGCTATATAAAAGGTCATTATTGCCGAATCATCTATTCCCAAAAGCTTCTGGACCATCACAAGATGACCGGAGCTGCTTACAGGCAGAAATTCTGTAAGGCCTTGCACAACGCCCAGTATAATGGCTTCAATCAAATTCATATTTTCCTCCGAAGACAAAATTTTAATATACTTTTAATTATATTCAACTTTTCTGTTTTCCCATACTTGTTTTCTTTTTTTAGGATTCCGGACCGAAAGCAGCCTCAATATAATCATTAGGAGCATTCCAGAAAATCCACTCCGTATATCCGGCATCATATACGGCCTTAATCTGCTGCTTGTAGGCTGAAACTCCATACTCCATCCAGTAGCCTTTAGGGAGGTAGCTTGCCGTAAAGCCTTGGATATAGGATCGTACATTGAGGTTATAGCCCTCTTTCTTATCAATGCGGTCCTTTCCTACCAGAAGCGTATTATAGACGACCTCATAAGGCTTTAGATCAGGATGGGTAAAGAGCACCCCGTTGATTCTCTGCCCTACGCCATTGGCCATGGAGCCTTTGGAAGCATTATTGGCAAAGTGGGACGGATAAATCATAGGGCAAATATAATCCAGGCTCGCACCGATGGTTTCAAGGGTCTGCCCTATTTCGCCATAGTCCTTGGTAGAAATTAGAGGCATACCAAATACATCGGCGGATAAAATGGTATCCTCGGGAAGGCTGTTGCGGGCATAGCGGATAAATTCTTCAATAACATCGCTTCGGGTCTGGTCCGGCTTCAAGTCCAGCTTGTAATCATAAAGGCTGGTTTCGGGAAAACGGATGTAATCGAATTGTATTTCATCAAAACCGAATTGAACAGCTTCCTTGGCGATGCTGACAATATAGTCCCTGGCTTCCTGTTTAGTCGCATCCAGCCACATGGATTTATTGTTGAAGACAGCGCCTGATGCTGTCTTGATAGCCATATCAGGATGGGCCTTTGTGATGGTTGAATCCTTGAATGTCACCATTCTGGCAATGACGATGATATTGTTATCATGAAGCTTTTTGGTTACTTCCCGTATGTCGAAGCCGGGTGTATCGGCCTTTGCATCATTGACCATCTTCAGCTCGGAATCATACATCAGCTGCCCCGCATCATTTTTAATGTCTATGACATAGGCGTTGATCTCTGTTTCATTGGCAAGCTTGATATAGTGATCGAGATTGTTCCTCACCGAAGTATAATTCAAATACAGCGCCTTGACGGGAACATCCAGCTTCCGGCTGCTGCGCCTGTCCTGGCCCTCCGGGCCGGCGGATGGAGCAGGACTGGGTGAATCCGGTGCGGTTGCGCCGGGACTCGCATCAGGAGTGGGTCCAGGGGTTTCAGCAGGCTCCATGGAGGGCGTTTCCGTAGACGTAGACGTTGGCATGGGGGTTGGGGTATTATTTAGTTCAGGACCTTTTTGAGATAAAAGTGCCGCCACAACGGTTAAAGTAATAACGGTAAGAATAACGGCTGTGACTATAAAAGCATTTCTTCTTTTGTTTTCCGGCTTTTGCTTCATGATGTTTTCTCCTTTGCACAATAAAAGCCCCGTCCGCTAGCTAAATCGTGGTGACTTCAAAAAGCGCTAACTTACGCCAATTAAAGATTGCTGGCAGGTCGGCGGGAACTTTGTCATCTCATAATGACAACATTTATTCTATCATATTAGACGTTACTTTTTAACCTTTGGTTTTGAAGCAATGGCCATAATATATCCAAAAGTTACAGCCGCCGTAATTCCTGCCGCCGCAGCCTTAACACCGCCGGTAAATACACCCAGAAAACCCTTTTCATTGATTTCCTTGATAACCCCCTTTGCAAGCGTATTGCCAAAGCCGGTAAGGGGCACCGAGGCCCCGGCGCTTCCCCATTCCACCAGCGGCTGGTAGAGGCCGAAAAGACCGAGAATAACACCCAAGACCACGAATACCACCATGATTCTGGCCGGAGTAATCTTGGTAAGGTCGATAAGCAATTGCCCGATAACACATATGATTCCGCCTAACAAAAAGGCTTTTAAAATGTCCGCCATGATCGATTCCTCCTAAAATTAAGCCTCTATGCAGACAGCATGGGCAACACCCGGGATGCTCTCCCCTTGCTGACTCCTGGTCGGGCTCATTAATGCACCTGTAGCAATAAATAAAATACGCTTCAAAGCGCCCTGTCTGAATTGATTCATAATATAGGTGGAAAAGACAGCAGCACTGCATCCGCACCCGCTTCCTCCGCAGTTCACCCCCTGCTTTTCAAGATCAAAGATCAAGGTGCCGCAGTCCTTATGCTTGTTCTTCATATCTATTCCATTTTTGATCATGAGATCGTTGAGCATAGAGCTTCCGAAACTGCCCAGATCGCCGGTCAATATGAGATCATAGTCGTCGGCGGATCTTCCCAGATCCTTAAGATGGCTGGTAATGGTATCACAGGCTGCCGGCGCCATGGCCGCACCCATATTGTTGGCATCCTTGATGCCCTGATCAATAATTTTGCCGGGCGTGGCACAAACAATTCTCGGCCCCTGGCCGTCCTTGCCCAGAATAACAGCTCCGGATCCGGTAACAGTCCACTGGGCCGTCGGTGTTCTTTGCGAACCGTATTCAAGGGGAAACCGGAATTGTCTTTCGGCAGAACAGAAATGACTGGATGCCGCACACACCGCATAATCGGCCGAGCCTCCGTCAATGAGCATGGAGCCGATGGTCAAAGACTCGCTCATGGTGGAGCATGCGCCGAACAGTCCTATAAAAGGTGTATTGGCATCCCGGAATGCATAGCTGGCTGCAGTGGACTGATTTAACAGATCCCCTGCCAGGATGACATTGATATCGGCAGCCGCCTTGCCGCTTTTCTCCAGGGCCTTGCTGAATGTGTCCTTCAAAATACGTGATTCTGCCGCCTCAAAGGTTTTCTCACCGGCATACTCATCATCTACAACATCATCAAAATACCTGGCCAGGGGGCCGTCGCCCTCCTTCTTTCCGACAATGGCCGCTCCGCTTAGGATAATGGGCTGCTTGTCAAATACCACGGTTTGACTTCCTAATCTTTTGGCCAACTACACCACCTGCTTCCAGATAAAATAGAGAAGACCTGCAACGACCGATGCAAAAATTCCGTAAACCAGAACAGGTCCGGCAATCAGAAACATCTTTGCACCGACGCCCATAATATAGCCTTCCTTTTTAAATTCCATGGCAGGGGATACAATAGAGTTGGAAAATCCGGTAATGGGCACCGAGGCCCCCGCTCCCCCAAATTTTGCGATTTCATCATAGACATTGATGCCGGTCAGAAAAGCGCCTAAAAAGATCATGGTGATGCTGGTAACAGCTGCAGCCGTATCCTTGTCTGCCCCGAAGTTTTCAGCAATCATCAGCACTACCTGGCCTATGGAACATATAATACCGCCGGTTATAAAAGCTGCAAAAATATTTCTTGCAATATGCGAGCCAGGAGCCTTCTTATCGACCATTTTCTGATATTCATGCTTGCTGATGGGCTTTTTCATAAGTCCCACCTCCCCGGCTGAACAAATACGTATGTTCCGCGGTTCGGCTCATCATCCTTGTCGAAGAACAAAAAATAGATGCCTGCGGCCAAAGCAGCAACCACTACAATACCTGCAATAATGAAAAGAATCGGATTTTTAAATCGATGAACTATTTTTTCCATAAAAACACCCCGCATGATAATCTTGTTTTAGGGTTTCATCAATGCGGGGTTTTTATTCTTTAGTTATATTTTTGAAATTATTGTAAGCGATCTTTTAAACGGGTAATTGTGCAATGTGCATCACAATTTTTCCGTCCTCTGCCGTAACCTCAATGGAGCTTCCTTCCTTGATTTTGCCCGAAAGGAACAACTCTGCAAGCTCATCTTCAATATGGCGCTGAATGGTTTTTCTTAAGGGTCTTGCACCGAATTTGGCATCAAAGCCCTTCTCCATTAAGAAGGTTTTAGCCGCGTCATCAAAGAAAATGGCCATCCCCTTCTCTTCCACATCCTGACTGACCTGCCTGAGCATGATCTCGAGGATTTGAGACAGCTGCTCCCGGGTCAATTCCTCAAAGACAATGACTTCATCGACACGGTTTAAAAATTCCGGTCTGAATATTTCTCTGACAGCGTCATTGACCTTCTTTTCCAGAGCTTCGTAACCATCCTTGTTAAAGCCTATGCCATTGCCCCGAAGGGAGGTCCCGGCATTGGAGGTCATAATGATAATTGTGTTTTCAAAGCTCACCGTTCTGCCCGTGCTGTCGGTAAGACGACCATCCTCCATAATTTGCAGAAGCATGTTGTAAACATCGGGATGGGCCTTCTCAATTTCATCCAGCAAAAGGACCGAGTAGGGCTTTCTTCTGACCTTATCGGTCAGTGTTCCTCCCTGGTCAAATCCGACATAGCCGGGAGGAGCGCCTATGAGCTTCGAAACGGTGTGCTTCTCCATATATTCGGACATATCCAGCCGGATCATGGCCTCTTCGTTCCCAAAAAGCTCCTGCGCCAATGCCCTGGCAAGTTCGGTTTTACCAACACCCGTCGGGCCCACGAAAATAAAGCTGGGCGGCCTTTTCTTCTTCCTGAAATCGGACCTGGTCCGGCGGATGGCCCGGGCAAGGCTTGTGACTCCTTTATCCTGACCTACAACCCGCTCGTGAAGGCGTTCTTCGATTTCCAAAAGCTTTGCGGCTTCCGTTTCGGATATCCGCTGTACAGGAATTCCCGTCCAGTTCTCCACCACCGACGCAATATCATCGACGGTGACATCCAGTGTGCCGATATCTTTTTCAAGCTCTTTAATTTGCTCCTGCAGCTGGCATTCCTCCACCTTATAGTCGGCGGCCAACTGGTAATTATCGGTTAAAGCGGCCTGTTCCTTCAGCTCCTGTATATTTTTCAGCTCAGTTTTAAGCTCTTCTAACTGCACCGGGGCCTGATTCTTCAAATTGACCCGGGAACCGGCCTCATCGATTACATCAATGGCCTTATCGGGCAAAAACCGGTCATGAATATACCGTGCCGACATTTTGACTGCGGCCTCGATGACCTCGTCCGAAAAACGGACCTGGTGGAAATCCTCATAGTACTGGCGGATACCCGTTAAAATCTCTATGCTTTCCCCGATTGTGGGTTCGTTGACTATAACGGGCTGAAACCTTCTTTCCAGCGCCGTATCCTTTTCGATATGCTTGCGGTAGTCCTCCAGGGTTGTAGCGCCGATAATCTGTACATCGCCCCGGGCTAAAGCAGGCTTCAGTATATTGGCGGCATTCATAGCCCCGCCCTCGGCTTCGCCTGCGCCCACAATATTATGGACCTCATCAATGACTAATATGATATTCTTCTGAGCCTTCGCCTCGTCAATAATGGCCTTCATTCTGGCTTCAAACTGGCCTCTGAACTGAGTGCCCGCAACAATGGCCGCAAGATCCAGCAAATAGATCTCCTTGTCCAAAAGCTTTACAGGCACCTTCTGCTCCACGATTCGGAGAGCCAGGCCCTCTGCTATAGCAGTTTTTCCAACGCCCGGCTCGCCTAACAAAATGGGATTGTTCTTGGTCCTTCTATTCAGGATCTGCACTACTCGTTCAATTTCCTTATCACGGCCAATGACGCGGTCTATCGCCCCGGCTTGTGCTTTCTCATTCAAATTGGCGCCAAATGTATTCAGGTTCTTCCGGGATGATTTTACAGGCTGTTTCGGCGCTTCATTTTTGGTCTGATTACCGAGCTTTTCATTGCCTGAACCACTCCCGGGGCCAAAGCCCGAAAAAGCATTATTTAAAAATTTAATCATGGAATTCGTTGATTCCTCAGGGGTCTGCTTTTTCTCAGGCTGGGCCATATCTAAGGGCAAGGTCTGCACAAAGTCATCCATACCCATATTGCCAAACATTTCGGCCATTTGGTTGTTAAGATTCTCCATATCCTCAGGGGTCATGCCCGATTGGGCCATCATATGCTGAAGCGGGGCCAGTCCCTGTTTTTGGGCGCAGGACATGCAAAGCCCCATGGGCTCAGTTTTTCCATCTATAACACGGGTTATAAAAATAACTGCAACATTTTCTTTGCAGATAGAACATTTCATCATTCTTTTTTCATCTCCTTGCTGGCTACTATATGATTCTGCCATAAAATTTTGCTCTGTCACTTTCTATACTTATCAAAGCTGTATTCCAACTCCGTTTACCGGGATCACAGCGGGTCTGTTCATCTTTATGCAATAAGTTTATTATAGCATAGAGTGAAAAAATTGAAAAGGGAAGAGTTTGCCCTTCCCTTACCTTTAAACACCAATTATATTATTGCCAATCCAAACTAAAGATTTACTTTTTGATACTATTTAATTTCTTTTTGACGGTAATGGCATTGCCCATTGTGTTGAACTCCATAAAATCGCACAGATTCTGCACAATAAACAGGCCTCTTCCCGATTCGTTAATATTGGCCGGGTCAAACCCGGAAGCGGAAGTAAACGAAAAATTCATGGCCTTTAGCGTATTAAAGCCGCAGCCCTGATCTTTTACGGTAATGCCCAGCAAATCGTTATTTTCCTGAAACCAGACATCCACATAAATCTTTTTGGCAAGATCGCATTCATTTCCATGCTCAATAGCATTTTGAAGCAGCTCGCACAGTATGACCCTGATATCAAAAATCTGTTCTGCATCCAAATTGGATATAAGCTGAATCCGGTCCAGAATATTCTTTACTTCCCGACAGACCTCACAGGCGTCACTATTGATGAGGTCATGATATATTCTTTTTGCCTGGCAATTATCGGTATTCACTGCTACTCTTACACTCCGTTTGAAAGGGCATTCATTCGTCACTTTAAATATATACCCACTCTTACTTTTTCAAAATCATCCGAAATTTTTCCAAAGTTCTTTTTTCTAAACGGGATATGTACATTTGTGATACATGAAAAGTTTTTGCGATCTCCTTCTGGGTTTTATTTTCAAAATAGCGGAGCTTAATAAATCGCTTCTCGTCCGGACTAAAATTTTCAATGGCCTTCTCCAGGAAATCACGGTTGTTTATTTTCTCAAAAGTAGTATCTTCCTCACCGATGGTTTCGTGAAGCTCCAGGTCATCCTCTTCAAAAACGGCCTGATCAAAGGACTGGATATTATATACATTCCAGGATTCTACGATTTCAAGGATCGTCTCTTCCTTCATGTTCAGATATTCCGCAATCTCATCGATCCTCGGCACCCTTTTCTGTTCCTGCATAAGATATTCCCGGGCCTGATTCACCTTTTGATAGACCTCATAAATACGCCTCGGTATCCGAATTACCGATGCTTTGTCCCGGAAATAGCGCTTAATTTCACCGATAATAGTCGGCGTGGCAAAACTGACGAACTTCACATCCTCGGAGGTATTAAACCGTTCCACTGCATTAATGAGGGCCACGCATGCAACCTGGTATATGTCATCCAATTCCACTCCGCGATTGAGAAATTTCTTTGAAATGATTTCGGCAAGATAGATATACCGGGTCACAATCTGATTTCTTACGGTCACATCGCGATTCTTGTAATATGCTTCAAATAACTCTCTTTCAGATAGCTCGCCATTCCCTGGAGCCTCTGGTCTCTCGCTCATTTCAAACTGCCTTTCCGAGCTTTTTAGTCATGGTCATAACAATGTTTTCATTTTGATTGAAATCGACTTCATCCATGAGGGACTGAATAATGGCCAGGGCAAAGTTATCATTTTCACCATCAAAAAGGTTTAAGCCTGTTTGATTCGCAAGGATGAAAGCAATTGAAAGTCCGTCGCCGGTATTGGTAAACTCTATGGTGATTCTCTCCTCCGAAAGCCGCTTTTCAATGATCTTGCTCAGAACCTCCGACAGCGCAACCTTGATATCTTCAATGGTATCAAAGTCAAAGCCCATATGGCTGGCAATGCCCGAGGCAGTAAGTCTGGTAACACTTACATATTCAGCCTTTAAAGGAATTAAGACCGATACGGTATCAGACATTTTCATGCTCCGGCCTCCTCCATGATAAACACCTTATCCAGTCCTGTAATTCTAAACAGCTTCCGCACCGTACTCTTGGGATTTTTGATCACAATATCATGATTCTGCTGCTTGATCCTTTTCAGGGCCCCTACGAGGATACCAAGGCCCATGCTGTCTATATAGGATAAATCACTGCAGTCCAAAATAACGTCCTGGCCTCCCTCGCCTATGCTGTTGTAGAGTCTTTCCTTGAAATCGGAAGCCGAATAAATATCGATCTCACCCTTAAGATGAATGACATGGCCTCCGGTGTTTTCCACACTCAACTCAAACATTTTGATCCCTCCCGGCAAAAATTAATAAAAAATTCTTCTCTATAATTGAACTGTTTCCTGTTAATCCTTTTCCTTTGGCTTCATAGTCGGGAATAAAAGCACATCCCTGATGGAGTAGGAATCTGTAAACAACATGATGAGACGGTCAATGCCGACACCCAGACCTCCCGTCGGCGGAAGCCCGTATTCCAGGGCAAGGACATAATCTTCATCCATCATATTAGCCTCTTCATCCCCGGCTTCTCTTTTCTTTACCTGAGCTAAGAAACGCTCTTTCTGGTCAACGGGGTCGTTGAGCTCCGAATAGGCGTTGCCAAATTCACGGCCCGTCATAAAGATCTCAAAGCGCTCCGTCAGTTCAGGCTGATCCGGCTTGCGCTTGGTAAGCGGAGATACTTCAACGGGATAATCTATGATAAATGTAGGCTGCATTAAATTAGGCTCTGCAAATTCTTCGAACAGAAGGCTCAAAATTTCGCCTTTCACAGGGCTGCCTTCTACGGTAAGGCCCTTTTTGCGTGCCGCTTCCCTGGCTTCTTCATCTGTTTTGATGGTTTTAAAGTCCACGCCCGCATACTTATAGACCGCGTCAAGCATGGTAAGCCTGGTCCATGGAGGCGTCAAATCGATCTCCTGTCCCTGGTAGACTGCCTTCATGGTGCCTAAAACCTCCTGGGCGACGGATGAAACCATATTTTCAGCCAGCTCCATCATGCCGTGATAATCGGTATAAGCCTGATAGACCTCCATCATGGTAAATTCGGGATTATGCTTGATATCCATGCCTTCATTGCGGAACATGCGTCCAAGCTCATATACCCGCTCCAGGCCGCCGACGATCAGGCGCTTTAAATAGAGCTCCGGGGCAATTCTTAGATACATTTCCATATCCAGCGTATTATGGTGCGTGATAAAGGGCCTTGCTGCCGCTCCGCCCGCAATGGTATTCAAAATCGGAGTTTCAACCTCCAAAAAGTCCCTTTCGTCGAGGAACCGGCGGATGGCGGAAATAATGCGGCTTCTTACAATAAAGGTTTTTCTCACTTCCGGGTTCACGATAAGGTCAAGATAGCGCTGGCGATAGCGTATATCCTGGTCCTTCAGGCCATGAAATTTCTCGGGCAGCGGTCTTAAGGATTTGGAAAGCAGCGTATAAGATTCTGCGTGGATGGAAATCTCCCCCATGCGGGTTTTAAAGACAAAACCGGTGACGCCGATAATATCGCCTAAATCCAGCTTTTTAAAGTTTTCATAGGGCTCCGCGCCCACATCGTTGATCCTCACATAAAGCTGGATTCTGCCATCCCTGTCCTGCAAATCGCAAAAGGTGGATTTGCCCATGCCGCGCTTGCTCATGAGCCTTCCGGCAAGGGAAACCTGTTTGCCCTCATAATGCTCAAAATCATTTATAATGGATTGGGTGCTGTCGGTCACATCATATTTTACAATTTTAAAAGGATCGGCATCTGCCTGCTGAAGCTCGGCCAATTTATTCCGCCTCACCATGAGAATCTCGTTTAAATCCAGTTGTTCATTTGTGTTTTCAATGATTTCAGACATTTTATATCCTCCTAAAGAGTTCTAGCTAAAAACTGAAAAAAAACAGTCTACATGAATAATATGTAAACTGTTATTGTATCAAATTATTATACATGATTTTAATATCACAAACAAGGATATTTACTTACGGATGTCGATGATCTTATACTTAATCTTCCCTCCGGGGACATCGATCTCCACTGTATCGCCAACTTTATGACCCAACAGAGCCCTTCCTACAGGAGATTCGTTGGAAATTCTGGAAGCCATAGGATCGGCCTCTGTAGAACCTACAATCTGATATTCAAATTCGTCCTTTGATTTAGGCTCCAAAATTTTGACTTTTGTGCCCAGGTTTACAACCTTGGTATCCACATCATCTTCATCAATAACAGCTGCATTCTTAAGCATGGCATCAAGCTGCATAATGCGGGCTTCATTTTGAGCCTGCTCATTTTTAGCATCATCATATTCCGAGTTCTCGGAAATATCTCCGAAGGCTAATGCCTGTTTAATTCTGTCTGCTATCTCTTTTCTTTTTTCGCCTTTAAGGAATTCGAGCTCCTCTTCAAGTTTTTTCAGACCTTCGTAAGTAAGAAGAACTTCTTTATTACCCATTTTTTTCTCCCCTTTTTAGTATTGGTTGCCTTTGTTGACAATGATACCTAATTAGCATTAGCATACATTATAGTGTACTGTTTTTTAGATGTCAAGATTTAAAAGAAAGCCTCATTCCAAGCTTTAATGAAGCTTCTGTGCAGGTTATATCCCAGGCCTTTGCCCCCATTGTGAGAATGACACCCTCAAGAACTCCTTCCTCCCATGACTTCAAAATATTATGTCCTAGTCTTCTCTTGATTCTGTCCGAAAATTCTAAGAGAATATTGAATATTTTCTTGTTTTTCGTATCAATGATTTTCATATTTCCAAAGTCTAAAATAATTCCGTCAAATCTTTCAGGCAGAGCATCAAAACTATGATGGTCAAGGGGAAACCGAATCCATAGCGCGGACCTATTCAAAACCTCCGGGTCATTGGTAATATGCACAGGGATTCCGGTTTCGGCAAAAGCCTCCTCTGCTTCATCGGGGGGACGGCTTCCTTCCGGAAGCAGGATATTCATGGCTTTGACTTTTGTGATAAGTTTGCTGATAGCATTTTCCAAATAAATCGAGCCCCCGGTTATCGTAATCTCTCTGGAACTTAAATTTCCTATGCCATGGACCAGCTTTATCGTTTCAAGAAAGCGGTTAGATGCTGCCTCGGCCAGAGCTTTCTCAAAAGGGAATTCATTGGGATCATAAAGACCCTTTAATTTAGGATGCTCCAGGACAGGCCATGCTCCCTCCTCCTCAAAGATCCTGTCCAGCTTAAGCTTTAATTTTCTCCTGGCAGCCATATTGTCCAATTCCTCCCCATTCTGCAGTGGAATCGAACATATCGTCAGGTTCAGTCCTTCCATGAGCCCAATACGGTGGGTCTCTATAAAAATGGAATGAAAAAAGAAAGACCTCACCGTGGAATAGACCTTAAGCAGCATTCCGGAGGCTGCCCCGGTCCTGGAAGGAACGATCATTCCTATATTCATCATAACTCCTGATGCGGAATTCCTGCTACATCATACGAGGATTGTCTTCTAATGATAACAATAACAATAAAATAATTGAAAAGTGTATTGCATTTTTATACATCTATATGTATAATCATACATATATTCATTGAAAGCGGTGATATCATGAAACATCTGATTTGTTTAAGCGACTGGTCCGGCCAGGAAATACAGGAAACCCTGAAGCTGGCCGAAAAATTGAAATATGAAAGCAAAAACGGCATTCGACATAACCATTTGCTGAAGAACAAAACCCTGGGTCTTATATTTGCCAAATCTTCCACTCGCACCAGAGTTTCTTTTGAGGTGGGCATGTACCAGCTGGGCGGAAATTCAATGTTTTTAAGCTCCGGCGACATTCAGCTGGGCCGTGGTGAAACCGTATCCGATACAGCTAAAACATTGTCACGGTATATAGACGGGATTATGATCAGAACCTATAAGCACAGCGATGTCGTAGATTTTTCACAATATGGCACCATTCCCGTTATAAACGGACTCACAGACAGCCAGCATCCGTGTCAGATTTTGGCCGATCTTCAAACCATTAAAGAATATAAGGGAAAGCTCCAAGGAATCAAGCTGGCCTATGTGGGAGACGGAAACAATGTTGCCAATTCTCTTCTGATCGGCTGTGCCAAGGTGGGCATGCACATATCCGTTGCCACTCCCAAAAACTATGAATGTGATGAATTTTCCGTCCGGCATGCAAAGGAAGCCGCTGTTCAGACAAATGCTTCCGTGCTGATTACCAACGACCCCTATGAAGCCGTGAAGGACGCTGATGTCATCTATACGGACACCTGGGTCAGCATGGGCATGGAAGCCGAAAAGGAAAAGCGGATTGAAAGTTTCATGCCCTATCAGGTCAATGATAAGCTGATGAAGATTGCAAAAAGCAATGCCATATTCATGCACTGTCTCCCGGCCTACAGGGGCTTCGAAGTATCCGCCGGCGTTATTGACGGACCTCAATCGGCTGTTTTCGATGAAGCCGAAAACAGGCTGCATGCTCAAAAGGCCGTTCTTGTAAAACTGCTGGGGTGAGAATATGAATTATACGTTTATGATCAGGCGCGCATCCGTCGAGGACGCGCCTGCTGTTTATGCAATTCTCCAGTCCGCCTTTAAGGAATATGCAAAAATTACCGGTTTGGATAAGCTGGAGGCACTCTTTGAGACGGTGGACGACATCCGCGGGGAAATAGAGTCTAAAGCCGTGCACGTGGCGCTCATTGACGGCTGTATTGTCGGCACCCTAAGGCTGGATATCCATGGGGACCAAGCTTATTTAAGCCGGTTTGCCGTGGACAATCACAACCGCAATATAGGCGTTGGCAAGTCTTTGATGCATGTAGCCGATAAATATCTCCGCCATAAGGGCGTCAAAAAAGTTACACTCCATACAGATTCCAGGCATGGAGCACTCGTTCGCTTCTATTACAGCCGCGGCTTCTTCGTGGAAGCCATCGAGACCGACCGGGGCTATCTCAGGGCCCGGCTCGTAAAGGAATACTAAAAAATGCCGGGAAATCTTTCCCGGCATCTTCTATTCCGGCTGTTATTTTTTTCTTTTTAACAGGGCTTTAGCCTTTTCAACAATCTTTTCAGGGGTCAGGCCATATTTCACAATGAGATCCTGAGGCTTCCCTGACTTTCCGAACTGGTCTTCCACACCGACAAAGTCCATAGGAACGGGTGCGTTTCTGACCACAACCTCGGATACTGCGCTTCCAAGACCGCCCATAATATTATGCTCCTCGCAGGTAATAATGGCGCCCGTCTCTCTGGCAGCCTTGACGATGATTTCAGTATCAATGGGCTTAATGGTATGGAGATCTATCACCCTTGCGGAAATCCCCTCCGCTTTCAGCCTTTCGGCGGCCTCAAGAGCCTGCTGGACCATAAATCCTGTGGCGATCAGAGTAATATTCTTGCCGTCTTTAATGGTAAGGCCCTTGCCGATTTCGAATTTAGTATTCTCCTCATAAAGAACCGGCACATCCAGGCGGCCCAATCTTAAATAAACAGGTCCGACCATTTCTGCGGCAAGCTTGACCAGAGCTCCTGTCGAAACTGCATCGGCAGGGGAAATTACGGTCATGCCGGGAATTGCACGCATCAGGGCGATATCCTCCAGCGCCTGATGGGAAGCGCCATCCTCACCGACGGTTATACCGGCATGGGTAGCTCCTATTTTAACATTCAAATGGGGATAGCCAATAGAGTTTCTGACCTGATCATATGCCCTGCCCGAAGCAAATATGGCAAATGTGCTGGCAAAAACAGTCTTGCCGCAAGCTGCAAGGCCTGCCGCGATGGACATCATATTGCTTTCGGCAATGCCGACATTAATGTGCCGTTCCGGATATTTCTTTTTAAATGTATCGGTTTTGGTTGATTTGGAAAGATCGGCATCTAAAACGACAATATTCGGGTTTCCTCCAATTTCAGCCAAGGCTGCTCCATAGGCTGTACGTGTAGCTATTTTCTGAGACATGGCAAATACCTCCATGATTTTATATCAATGATTTAGCGCTTATCATATTTAAGCTGTTTCTGAAATTCAGGTTGTCAGGATAGGGCCGCAAGATATGCGTCAAGCTCGGCAATGGCCTGCTCCGCCTGTTCTTTTTTAGGAGCGCTGCCATGCCATGATGGGTCATTTTCCATAAAGGACACGCCCTTCCCTTTTACAGAATGGGCAATAATTGCTGTAGGTTTACCTTTTACGGCTTTTGCCCCCTCTATTCCCTTTTCTATTTCATCAAAATCATGGGCGTTGATATCTATGACATTCCAGCCGAAAGCACGGAATTTATCCGCTATGGGCTCCGGGTTCATAACGTCGGTAATATTGCCGTCGATCTGAAGGCCGTTATAATCCACAAAGGCGGTGAGGTTGTCAAGCTTGTAATGAGCTGCAGCCATCGCTGCTTCCCATACCTGCCCTTCCTCCAGCTCGCCATCTCCAAGCAGTGAAAAGACCCTGTATTCTTTTGAGTCCAGCTTTCCGGCCAGCGCCATACCCACCGCTGCTGAAATTCCCTGGCCCAAAGAACCTGTGGACATATCCACGCCGGGCACCTTGTCCATATTGGGATGTCCTTCTAGATAACTGTCGACCTGCCTGAACTCTGTGAGATCCTCAACCGGGAAAAAGCCTCTGTAAGCAAGTGTAGAATAAAGGCCGGGAGTGCAGTGACCTTTTGAAAGGACAAACCGGTCACGGTTGGGATCCTTTGGATTCTTAGGATCCACCCTCAATTCCTTAAAGTAGAGATATGTCATTATATCTGCTCCGGATAAAGATCCTCCGGGGTGACCGCTTCCTGCAGACGCAACTGCTGTAATGATACCTTTTCTGATTTTTGTTGCGGTCATTTGAAGTTCCAATTTGGTCTTACCATCCATCTTGAACTCTCCTTTAATTTATTGCTGATATGCTGATTCATGTCTTTATAGCCGAGCTAAGCTGTCATTGCAAAGTATATACCAGTTTATTGAAATAGTAAACCGCAGCCGCTTAATTTGAGGTATTAATTTTATTTCCTTCAGTCGGATGAAGAGGCTGAAAGCCTTCCCCTAAAACCTCCCGCACATCCATCAGCAAGATGAATGCACTCGGATCAATATCCTTTACAATGTCTTTTACCATGGGGATCTCTTCACGCTTTACCACCGACAGGAGCACTGTTTTATCTCTTCCGCTGTACATGCCGACGCCTTTTAATCCGGTTACACCCCTGTCCACATCATGGAGAAGGCGGCCTGCAATCTCTTCCGAATGCTCAGAAATAATCAAAAGCCCTCTGGAAAATTTAATGCCTTCCAGATAGGCATCAATGGTCTTGGATGAAATATAGAGGCTGAGCGCGGCATAGAGGCCCAGCTTAACGCTTCTGAAGGCCACTGTGGCAAAAAGAATCACGCAGCCGTCCAAAATAAGAAGATGCTGGCCCATTGAAAATTTCGGGAAGGCTTTTTTCAGCACAGCAGCCGCAAGATCGGTGCCTCCCGTAGTGGCATCCTCCTTCAGTACGATACCCAAGCCGAATCCCATGATCAATCCGCCTACAACGGAATTCAGCAGCAGATCAGGTGTAGCCATGGACGCATCAAATTTGACAAAATATTCTTTCACGAGCCAGTCAAAAAAATGTGCCGTCCCATCAATCATCACCGATAACAGGACCGCCCCAAAAATAGACCTGATCAGAAAAAGCCTGCCTCTGCTTTTATAACCCGTTAAAAAAAGGGGGACATTGATGATCAGCATCAAAAGACCTACCGAAACACGGCCGCCACCCAGATAGTAAATTACGGTGGATAATCCGGAAACTCCGCCGGGCGCAAGCTTATACGGGATGAGAAAAAAATTCATTGCGAAAGTAACAATAAAGCAGCCCAGTGAAATAACCAAATACGGGCGCCATGATACTTTAATTTTACCCATTACATTTTTTCTCCTTTATGGCAAATAGTATATGGAGAAATTGATTTCGTATAATAAAACAGCAAATACGCTTATTGAAATCAAAAGAAAAAAACCGGGTAAAACCCGGTTCCGATATGCAAACCAATAAGTCTTACGCACAAGATCGTCTTCTTATCACGTAAGTAACAGGGTTCTCATTTTTTATAAACTGAGATCCTTATTTCATACCATATTTCTTCTTAAACTTATCAACACGGCCGCCGGTGTCAACAAGCTTCTGCTTTCCTGTAAAGAAAGGATGGCACTGGGAACAAATTTCTACGCGTAAATCGCTTTTTGTTGAGCCAGTCTCGAAAGTTGCGCCGCAAGCACAACGAACCGTTGCTTTTCCGTAGTTTGGATGGATACCTTCCTGCATGGTTTTCACCTCGCTTAAAATGACTTGTTTCGTTTATAAGAAACTAGTTTAACTCTCATGCAACACTAAAAAGTGCCGATTGGTATTGTATCACAGTGACTATTTTTATGCAAGTACAAACTAATTTTCTTCGATTCGGAACCTGGTGCCGTGAGTGATATTAAAGTGTGTAAGCGGAGCAGGATTGCGGAGCTACC
>ENA-UOOK01001658-UOOK01001658.1-fermentation-metagenome-genome-assembly--contig:-NODE-1658-length-28876-cov-6.009333_pt1 | contig 28876 bp, 24 predicted proteins | sample MGYA00245777_ERZ724023 | MGnify/ENA primary metagenome ERZ724023 (study PRJEB28704, sample SAMN03018312) | fermentation metagenome | biome: anthropogenic terrestrial biome; feature: soil; material... | reverse complement strand
AACAGTTTAGATATTTCAAGTGTAAACTTGACAGGGTGCAGCTCACTGGCACCAATCCATGCACTGTCTTTGCTTCTTCCAGTGTAGCGTAAAAACCTAAAAATGGGGGTGGAGCGGGTTCAGATTCGTGTCAATTTAACTGCTAATTTCCGCTCTGTATTGATGTATACTATTCTAAGTTAATGCATTTTGACTACTAATTCCTAAGTAAGGATGTGTATATGACAGACAGAATTTGGTTGAGTTCACCGCATATGAGCGATGAAGGTTTTGAAAAGCAATATATACAGGAGGCCTTTGATACTAACTGGATCGCTCCCCTCGGTGCTAACGTGACAGCTTTTGAGCAGGAGCTGGCAGCACGTGTGGAGAGCAAGTATGCAGCCGCACTCGTCTCCGGAACAGCAGCTATACATCTGGCCCTGGTAGCTGAAGGCGTCGGCAAGGGCGATATCGTCCTCTGCCAGGACCTGACTTTCGCGGCTTCCGCCAACCCGGTTATTTACGTAAATGCGACTCCCGTCTTCATTGACAGCGATTTTAAAACCTGGAACATGGATCCGAAACTGCTGGAAGCGGCTTTCCGGAAATACGGCGACCGCGTGAAGGCGGTTATTCCTGTCCATCTCTACGGTTTAGCCGCTGATATGGATCCGATCATGGAGATCTGCGACCACTATGGTGTACCCGTCATTGAAGATGCCGCCGAGTCCCTGGGGACCACTTACAAGGGCAGACCCACAGGCAGCATTGGCAAGTATGGCGTTCTCAGCTTTAACGGCAATAAAATCATCACCACTTCCGGTGGGGGCATGCTGGTATCCAACGACGGCGAGAAGATAGAAACTGCCCGTTTTTATTCCACCCAGGCCCGCGATAAGGCTCCATATTATCAGCACAGTAAAATCGGCTACAACTACCGCCTGAGCAATATTTCCGCCGGTATCGGCCGGGGTCAGCTGAAAGTACTCGACCAGCGTGTAGCAAAAAAACGTTACATCTTCAATTTTTACCGCCGCGAACTGGCCGGAACCGATGACCTGACCTTCATGCCGATTAACGACTGGAACCTTCCCAATGACTGGCTCAGCGTCATCCAGCTCACAGGCAAAACCCGGCCCGCACAGCTGATTGCTGCCCTCGAGGCGGAAAATATCGAATCCCGCCGTGTCTGGAAACCCATGCACCTGCAGCCGGTCTTTGCCGGCTGTGACTACTTCGGCAGCGGTGTCGGCCAGCAACTCTTTGAGAACGGTGTCTGCCTGCCCAGTGATACCAAAATGACCGATGCGGACCTGGAGCGGGTTTGTTCAGTTATCAAGTGCCTGAGCTGACTTCAGCCCGGAACTGACTTTTGATAAAAATACCATGAAATTCTCATATGCTTATGAATATTGATTATAAAAATGATATCTACTTTGATTCTCGTTTAGGTGAAATCTACGCGAAGCTAGACCATGGAAAATTTCAGGAGTTTACTTTTGAAAATGCTGCCGGTAAAATCCGTCACCAATTCATTATCCGTCCGGTTGAACTGGAAAATGGTCTGGCAGGAGCTGATTTAGAAGCTTGTTATGACCTGATTACACCCTATGGTTATGGTGGCCCCATGATTCTGGACATGCTGCCGGGACGAAAAGAAGAACTGCTCGCAGCTTTCGCGGAAGCCTTTCAGAACTACTGCCGCGAACATAACATTGTCAGTGAATTTGTGCGCTTCCATCCCATTGCCAACAATGCCGCGGATTTTTCTTCCATTTATGATTTGGAGCTTTTTAACCATACGGTGGGGACAAATTTAAGCGACTATGACGACCCGGTTCAGGAAGAATTTTCCCGGTCCGCGCGCAAGCAAATACGTCGTTGTCTGAGGAATGGACTGACTTTCAGCCTGGAGGAGTATCCTGATACTCTGGAGGATTTTGCGGAGGTCTATTATCAGACCATGGACCGCAATGATGCTATGGAAAAATATTATTTCGACTCCTCCTACTTTGCCGCCTTCGTGGAGACCATGCCGGATGCTGTTCTCAAATGCAGCGTTCATTATCAGGGAAAAACCATCGCCATGGGTTTTTACCTGCGGTCACAGGACCTGCTGCATACCCATCTGTCCGGAACCCTGAGCGAATACCTCTATCTGTCGCCGGCTTACCTGCTCCGTTATGGCCTGGTCCAATGGGGCAAAAAGCAAGGCTACAAATTGATACATAATGGCGGCGGAACCAGCGGCAAAGCGGATGACAGTCTGTATGTCTTTAAAAAAAGATTCGGACAGAACACGGAATTCGACTACTATATTGGCCGGAAGATCTGGAATGAAGATTTATATCGTAGACTGGTAGAACTTACAGGAACGGCCGGAACAACATTTTTTCCGCAATACCGTTGCTGAGACAGCTGAGGAAATCTATGTGGTTTTTTAAAAAATTTCATTACTACTATACAAATATTGATGATTCCTTATTGGGAAAAAATATTTTCCATGAAATTTATATATTCATTGATTACCTGTTCAATTTTCTGATTCAAGGCTCTTCTTTGACTAATTATTTCATCTATTCTTTCTACTCGCTGAGAAATGCGGAAAAACGCAAGTATGTTACCTGGAGACGCCAGCGCTGGATCTACCGGCAATGCAATGATCCCGACTATATTCATAAGCTGCGGGACAAGAATCTGATCAATGAGATCTTCGGTGATTACCTCATGCGGGACTGGCTCTTGCCGGACGAAAAGACCTTTGAGCAATTTGCTCAGTTTGTGGCTGACAATCCGGTATTTATCGCCAAACCGGCGCTGGGAACTGAAGGAGCAGGAGTTAAAAAGTTTGATGTTTCTGCTGCTGACGAGGCGGCACTGCAGGCAATTTACGAGGAATTACAGGGTAAGCAGTACCTGCTGGAAAGATATATTAAACAGCATCCGCAGATTCACTGTTTGCATCCCCAATCGGTCAACACCATCAGGCTGACGACTATACGCAACCGGGACGGCGTCAATATCCTGACAGCCGCGCTTCGTATGGGCCGGGCTGACAGCGTGGTAGACAACTACACCACCGGCGGCATTGTCGCATCTGTTGATCTGGCCACAGGCATAGTCAGTTCGCGCGGTGTGGATAAGATGCATCATGAGTTTATTGTTCACCCGGACACTAATGAGGCAATTATCGGTCGCCAAATTCCCAAGTGGGAAGAAGTCAAGGCTTTTGTGAAAAAATTAGGGGAAGTAGTACCGCAGGTGAGATATACCGGCTGGGACATAGCTATTACTGAAGATGGTCCTGTCCTCCTGGAAGGAAATTACCAGGGAAATTTTCATGTACAGCAGCATCCCGACCATACCGGCAAATTCAAACTTTTTAAAGAAACGATTAAAAGGATTTAATCTGGGGAATGGCCAAGACAGGAAGTTTTTATCGAAGTTTCGGGAAGAGAGCTCTGGATATCTGCTGTTCCTTTATTTTCCTTCTGCTTTTTTCTCCGCTTCTTCTTCTTATCAGCCTGAGTATTCTCCTGACCAGCGGAGCTCCGGTCTTTTTTAAACAGGAAAGGCCCGGTTACAAGGGGCAAATCTTCAAAATGGTCAAATTCCGCAGTATGGCCAACCTGCTGGACGCCAGCGGCAAGCAGATGTCAAGTAACTTGAGAGTTACAAAAATCGGTCGTCTCTTGAGAAAAACTTCCCTGGACGAGCTGCCGGAATTATTCAACATTTTACGCGGGGACATGTCTTTCGTGGGACCGCGCCCCTTTTTGAAAAAGTACCTTCCATATTATACTGAAGCAGAAATGCATCGTCACGACGTCCGCCCGGGCTTAACCGGCTATGCACAGGTTGCAGGCAGAAATCTTTTAAGCTGGCAGGAAAGATTTGAACTCGACACTTACTACGTTGATAACTACAGTTTCAGACTTGATCTGGCCATCATCCTCAAGACCGTAAAGAGCGTCTTTGCCGGCAGGAATGTTGCGGACATGCGTCTGGTACAAACAGATGCTTTCGGAGACTATTTCCTTCACAATGGACGGAAATACCGGCCCTTGGACGAAGAAAGAAAGTATGAACAATATCTGAAAAGGAAAGCGAATATGATGAATGAGATCAGCTATGCGGATATTTCAAGGCAGGAAATAGATCAGTATGAGGACAGCATCAAAGAGATGCTGGCCGAAAATACCTATACCTTCCATTATCCGGAAAAGGAAGTTGACCCTGAGTATATTGATCAAAAATACCAGCAGCTGAAAGAGCATCTGGATACTGAGAATACCTTCTTCCTCTCAGCTCAGCAAGACCGGCAGATCATCGGCTATATCTGGGTTTATAAACGTCCTTTCCTGAATTATTCCCGTTTAATTATTAACTCCTTCTTTGTAAGTGAGGATTATCGCGGTTTCGGTATCGGAACATCCCTGATGAAGCAGGCGGAAGCCCTGGCTGTCCGTCTGGACTGTGCAGAGATTTCCACACACTTTGCCCTGGTGAATCAGGGGGCCAGGGACTTTTACAAAGCTTATGAGTTTGAGGAAAAAAGAATAGAAGTTGTTAAAAAGGTAGGTGCAGCTGAATGAAGGAAATTGGATCCACTTACTGGATGTCAGATGAAAAGTACCGGGAACTTATAGCCAATGTGCCCGCTTCTGCTAACCGATATGAAGCCGGGGGAGAGGACAAGCTGTATTTTTCCACAGCCCGGCAGGCAATTCGCTGCTGTCTGCGGGACCTGCCAGCTGATGAGAAGACAGCCCTGCTGCCTGAATATACTTGTGGCAGTGTTATCCGGACTTTTCAGCAGGAGGGCTACAGCCTGTATTTTTATCCGCTGGATGCTCAGCTCCGGATCAGCACGAGCAGGATTAACCAACTCCTGCTGCAACATAAAGCCGGTGTGCTCCTGGTACATCCCTATTTCGGTTTTAACACCATTGATGAAGATGAAGCCGTTATTGATACTGCCACTGTAATCTATGATGCTACGCAAGCTTTATTTTCGGACTTCACTTATCTTCAGGCTGATTATGTAGTTGCCAGTATCAGAAAATGGGGACCCTTTCCTGACGGTGCCTATTGTGTCAAAAAACACGGCAGATTTGCCGATAAAACCGAGTATCCGGAAGATGAAGCATATCTGGCAATAATCAAACAGGCCTTTCAGGGCAAAGCGGCTTATATAGAAGAGGATCGTGGCCAGAAGGACGATTTTCGTAATTTATACGCTCAGGCTCAGACTATTCTACGTTCAAGAACGGACCTCTACAGAATGTCTGAAGAGTCTATGAATATATACAGGAGGTATGATTTTGACTCCCTGATCAGGTCGCGCAGGGCAAATTTCCAGACTTTGCTGGCATACTCTTCCTGGGATCAGCTGGGTGAGCTTACCAGTCCGTGTTTACCGGAGGATGTCGTTCCACTGTATTTTTCATTGCGGCTGACGAGAACTTCCCGTGCAAAATTCCAGCATCATCTGGCCAGCCACGATGTTTACGCACCGGTCATCTGGCCCAAAGCGCCCTATTTAGACTTGCGGGGTGTCGGGGAGGAAACAGACAGGATTTATTCACAGATTTTGTCACTACCGCTGGACCAGCGCTATTCAACTGCAGACATGAACAGGATAATCAGTGTAATTGAGCTTTATGAAGACTAAAGAAAAAAAGATAATGATTTTAGGCGGCGGGCCTAACCAGATAAAATTTATCGAAACTGCGCATGCTTTGGGTTATTACATTGTCCTGTGCGACTTCAAAGAGGAAAATCTGGGCATCCGCTATGCTGATTCCTTTTATCAGATCAGCATTATCGATACCGATGCTGTTTATGAAGCAGCTGTCAGGGAAAAGATAGACGGGATCTTTACAACATCTGAACCCGGTATGTTCACTTGCAGTTATGTCGCCACCAAGCTCAATCTGCCTATGATCGATTTTGCTGCTTTAAATATTCTTGCCAATAAAACCAGGATGAAGAACTTCCTCATAGAAAACGGTTTTAATTGCCCGGTTTACTACGAACTGGCGGCGGAAGCCTTTGATCAGGAGAAATTCGCAGACTTGCGCTATCCGGTGATAGTCAAGCCCATAGATTCTTCCGGCTCCAGAGGAGTGAGCCGGGTAGATACAATCAGCCAACTGGAGGCCGGCATCAATACTGCCCTGGCTGCCAGCAAATCAGGAAAAGCCCTGATTGAAGAATATATTGTCAACAAATATCCTTTTGTAGTAGGTGGCGACATCCTGGTTCTGAACAATGAGGTAGTCTTCTGGGGGATTCTTAACTCCATGCGCGATTTGTCCCTGAATGACCATGTGCCGGTAGGTACGAGTTCGCCCTCCTATGTCTCGGAAGACCTGCTTGCCGCCGTTAAAAGAGAGATAGAAAGAGTGATCAGCCTCCTGGGTGTTTGCAACATCACTTTAAATATTGAAGTGATCATTGATGAAAACGGGAAGATTTATATTATCGAGCTTAATCCCAGAAATGGCGGCAATATGATCCCCGAACTATTATATGTGGCAAAAGACTATGACTCCTATTCCTGCTCCATACAGATGGCATGTGGTGATCTGACCAAAGACCGGCTGCAGCTGACTGAAGTTACTAAGTTTGTATCGACTTATGTCATCCATGCTGAAAAAAGTGGAATTTTGCAGGGTATTGAATATTCGGAAAAACTGAAGGACCATCTGCTGGAAGAACATCTGACTGTGAAAACGGGTGAGCCGGTTGAAGCTTTTACAGATGCTTCAAAAAAAATCGGCATTATCTTTCTTAAATTCTCCTCCCTGGAGGAGATGCGGGAGCTTCTGGATAATATTAATGAAGAGATCACGATTAAGCTGACTTCCCCTGACACGAAAGAGAGGAGCATGAATCATGCTTAACAAACTGAAATACATGAAAGAAGTCCTGGCGGCTAACCCCTATTTCCGAGAATATAGTCCCGCTAAACAGATGGAGATTGAGCTGCGTTTTTTAGTATCGAGGATTTTCCGCGGCACGGCCCTGATTGATTATGCCCAGTATAGTTACTTTAACCTGAGCCGTGACGGGCAGAAGCGTTTTATTGATATCAGGAAACGCAGACGGATGATTAAAAAATTGAATAACCCACAGAAGTTTGATCTTTTTGATTCCAAAGCCCTGTTTAACCAGGAATACAGTAAGTATATCCGTCGATCCTGGCTTAATCTGGAAACCGCCTCTTTTGATGAATTTAAAGAATTTATGGAGACTGCAGAGAGAGTTTTCATCAAACCGACTTGCGGAACCTACGGTATCGGCATTTCCAGTCTGGACAGAAGTGAAGCCACGGACCTGGCAGAGCTTTTCCGGGAATATAGTGGTAAGCCCTACGTCTTCGAAGAAGAGGTCAAGGCCTATGCAGACTTGGAAAAGTTCAATCCGACTTCTTTAAACACTTTGCGTGTTGTGACTGTAACAGTGGCTGGTAAAGCGAATATTTTCGGGGCGGTGTTCCGCATGGGCCGGTCCGGCAGTATCGTTGATAATAATCACAGCGGCGGTCTTTCCGCCCTGGTTGATGTGGACACCGGTGTTATCTACACAACTGCTACTGATCAGACCTATGGCCGCTATGTCTTTCATCCGGATAGCGGCGTACAAATAGTCGGTGCTAAGATTCCCTGCTGGGAGGAGATCAAAGAAAAGGTCTGCGAGATCGCTTTGCTTAATCCGGACGTTGCTTATGTGGGCTGGGACATTGCCCTGGATAGTGAAGGCCGGCTGGAGCTGATCGAGGGCAACTATTCCGCTGATCCTGATGTTCTGCAAAAGGCAGACCAGGTCGGGAAATGGAACAGATTGAAGCAATATGAACAACGATAAGATTCTAGCCAAGTCTACCTTCTGGTATACAATCGGTAATTTTGCTTCCAGGGCGCTGGTGTTTCTGGCTACCCCGATTTACATCCGTTTTCTTAGCGTTGAAGAGTATGGATTGTATAGTAATTTTGCCTCCTGGCTGACGATCCTGTCGGTATCGACCGGCATGAACCTGCAGCACTCCATCCTCAAGGCCCGTTATGAATATGAAGATGACTTAAACAGTTATCTGAAGAGTATTTATCTGGTAATTGCCGGCCTGGTCGCCGTGCTGGGTGCTTTCGTTCTGCTGAATCTGAACTGGACTAAGACCTTCCTGAACATGGGGAATTTTGATCTTATTCTTCTCTTTGCCTATCTTTTTGCTTACCCGGGATTTGCCATAGCTACCACCCTGCATCGTTCTTTTTTCAGGATGAAGAGTTTTATTATCGCGACTCTGGTGCAGATATCCGCCACCGTTCTGGTCTCGGTTGCCCTCCTGATGCTCGTTCCCGGGCGGCGGCTGGAGATGCTTATTATCGGACAGACTCTTCCGGCATCAATAATCGGTTTGTATTTTCTGATCAGGATTTTTCTTCAGGAGGGCAGGCCGAAAAAAGTTATGCTGACCAATGCTGTTAAACTGGGTATTCCTATGATTCCGCATACCTTAGGCGGGGTCCTGCTGGACCGCTCGGACCGGGTCATGATCACAAATCTGGTGGGCGAAGCGCAAACCGCTTATTATTCGGTGGGGGCAAACGTATCAACGATTCTCATCGTTGTATCCAATTCTTTAAACAATGCTTTCATACCCTGGTTAACCGGCAGTTTATCTAAAGGTGAACAGGATGAAGAAATCAAAAAAAATGCCAACAGACAGATTTTGCTCTTCTCAGTTGTAGTAGTTGCAGTGCTTTTGCTGGCACCGGAAATTGTCTTCTTTTTCGGCGGCCGTAATTATCAGAGCTCCGTTGCCGTGATGGTGCCCCTCCTGCTGGGGGCTTATTTCCATCATGTCTATGTGATGTATATGAATCTGGAGTATTACAATCGCAGAACCAGGGGAACAGTCATTTCAACCACCATAGTTGCAGTATTGAACATTGTCCTGAATTACATGTTTATTCCCCGCTACGGCTTTGTAGCTGCTGCCTATACGACCTTGTTCTGTTACGTGGTCAGGTATTTCCTGCATGTCGGGATAGCAAAAAGAATCAATATGGATCATGTCTACGATAACCGGAAAATCTTGATTATCTCGCTGATCCTCTTGTTAAGCGGCTTTCTTTTCAGCTTCCTTTACACGCAGAATATCATCAGATACCTGGTGATAGCGGTAGCTGCAGTTGCTGTGGTTTTCCTCATGATCAAGAATAAAGAAATAATAAAAGCCATCTTTTCTCGAGAAAAGTAGCTGGAATACGGGTAGACGGGTATGCAAGCAAAACTGCTGAAAGCAATTAAAAGTGAAGAGACCTATAAGAATTTAGCTCTGATTGCCTATATCGGCATGCTGATGTTAAATTCCGTGTTTTACAGGCTTTCCGGCTTTCTGGGGGTGGAAGGCTTTCAGTGGCTTAGTGCCATGGTGCCTGTCTTCTTGCTGCTGATAGCCTTCATCCTGAGTGACAGAGAAAAGAAGAGGCTCTTTATACCTTTCGCTGTCTTTTACCTGGTCTTTCTCCTTTATGTGCTCCTGTCCTGCCTCTATAACCCTCAGAACCATTATTGGTTTTTTGAGTCATCACGCGGTCTTCTGAACCAGGTTATCAGGCCTGACAGCGGACTATATGTCATGCTCTTTCTCTCTGTCTTTCCGGACCACGAAGCAAATGTTGAAGAACGTATTATAAAATGTTTAAGCCTGGGGGTCTGGCTGATCTGGCTGCATGACATACTTCAATTAGTGGGTGCCATTCGGCGGGGTTCCTGGATTAATCTGAATTTCATCGGTGAAAAAGTTCAAAATAACTATGACCTGGCTTTCGGCTATTCCATGGCCTTTACAACCATATTTTTCATCTTCCGTTCGCGCCATACCGGCAAAAAGAATTTGCGGATTCTTTATCGCATCCTGGCTGTATGTAATATGATCGCGATATTTACAGACGGCTCCAGGGGTTCGCTAATAATTCCCCTGGCTTATCTCCTGATTCTGTATGTAAAAAAACTATACGAGAAAAAGAAAAATCCGGAAATGAAGCAGGAAAAAAACGGGCAGGCAAATGTCCTGAGGCGTTTTAAAAAGCTGGACCGCAAAAAACGAATTCTCCTAAGCAGCATCCTGCTGCTGCTTCTGATCACAGTTATTGTCCTGGTCGTCCTATCCAACAGCAGGAATCTGCAGCTGCTTTTGGGCAAAAGCTTTTTCCAGGATGGAGGCAGGGGCAAGCTCTATGGAATGGTGGTCAGAGCCTTAAGAGAAAGTCCGCTGCTTGGCCTCGGCATCTTTGGTGACCGGCCGGTGGTCAATCAGAAATTTGTCTGGGGTTATTCGCATAATATCCTACTGGAACTGATGGTTGACTTTGGAGTGATCCTGGGTTTGCTCCTGATCATTGCCTATGCCTGTATCAGTGTGCAAATGATTTTTAAGGAGAAAAACAGGCAGCGGTCTGAATGGTTTATTGCCTTTTTTGCAGTTTCGCTGGGCCTGCTGTTTTCATCATCCTTCTGGCTGACTCCCTGGCCCTGGGTGAGCTTGATTATTTATTTTAAGTTCTCCGAGTCCTGGCAGGAGAGCAGGGGAAAAATATCCGAGGCTGTGGCTGGCATCAGACCCAAAAAACCGTCAGTAAGGCGTGCCGGCAAAGTAGTAGCTGCCGGTCTGCTGCTTGTCGCCCTGCTGGGCGGAGCCTATCAGACACGCTCCTATAATGAGGAATATCGCACGGAAGTTGTTACGATAAAGAAGCCGACGGTAGTAATAACTTTTGATTCCACTATGGAAAATGATTATCGGCTTGCTTATTCCTATATGAACAGAAAGGGTCTGGTCGGAACCAGCTATCTTATTCCTGACCGAATCGACACCGCCGGCTTTCTGTCCGAGGAGAATATTGAGGAGATGCGGGCAGCAGGCTGGGATTTTCAGCTGGGAACCAGCAACACACTCGACCTGGCCCGGAGATCTACGGCCGAGACGGACAGAATGGTTAAGTCCTACCAGCAGTATTTCCATGAGGAACTGGATCTGTCTCCCATTTCCTTATCAGCTCCCAGCACCACAATAACAAAAGACATTCGCCAGCAGCTAGGTCAGGACTTTCCCATTATCAAAGTTGCAGGCAGACCTGATCCCTATGAAGACCATTATTATAAGTCACTCACTCTGGAAAATATGCGATCACTCTACGCCCTGGATCTCAGGCTGGCTAAGTCTAATATAAGCAAGCTTAATTTTGTTAAGGAGCAGATAGATCTGGCACAAGAGGAATCCGCCCTGCTCATCTTAAGTGTCCCCAGACTGAACCTGGTCGGCAAATTTAATAATGCACTCTACACGGGCTACTTCTATCACCTGATCGATTATTTGATTGAACTGGATTTTGACTTTATGACCATGACCGAACTTAATGATTACTATAATGGTATGGAAGCCTTGCAGCTAGGTTAGCAGGAGGGAGGCAAGGGAGATGAACTTCATAATTTCGGGAGCCGGCGGCTTTTGGGGCCGGAATCTTCTGCAAATTCTGGCACACAGGGCAGATGTGGAAGCGGTAGTGGCCCTGGATCGGGATCTTTCCAGGCTTAGGGAATATGCAGAGCAGGCAAAGTTCTCGCTTTATACTAATGAAGACTTTCTGGCTGCCGATCCGGATCTAGCTGATTACACGCTGATTAATCTGGCTTACGCGCGCAGCAGTGAATTTGCCCTGATCAAGAGCAGCTGCGAGTGGACTTTTGCTCTGCTGGAGAAGCTGCAAGCACAGGGCTGCAGACAATACCTGAATATATCATCCCAAAGCGTCTACGATCCGCAGCGTGAATTTCCGGCCAGAGAAAGTGATCTGCCCTGGGTCAGTGACCTCTATGATCTGGGCAAATACTATCTGGAGAATTGGATCAGAGAGTTTTCGGAAAAACATGGCGCTCTCTACCTCAACCTGCGTCCGGCCAGCCTGGTCGGCCCTGATTTTCCGCAGCGGATAACTTCGCGTCTGGTCAGCAAGGCTCTGGCAGAGCAGGAGATATCTGTTAATCTGAATGGTCAGATTTTTTCCTACATGCATGTAAAGGATGCCTCCCGCGCCTTAATTGCGGCTGCTGAATTGGACAGGACTGACTGGAACCGGGTCTACAATATCGGCAGTGACGAGAGCTACACCATAGAGGATATCGCTCAGTGTATTCAAGAGATCTGCACGAAGAATCATTTGCCTGTGAAAATTAAGCGCGTCCCCGCAGAGGCCAATAAGCTGAACAGTTCACTTGACGCGAGTCTCTTCCAAAGTGCAGGCAGCTGGTCTGTGGAATACAGTTTGTATGATATTGTTGAAGAAGAGTTTTATGAAGAGCTCAGAAAGCGAGACCAGCAGCTTGTATGAGTCAATTGTTAAACGAATATTGGATGTGACTTTTTCGGGATTGCTCCTTATCGTCTTCTCGCCTTTATATTTGCTTCTCAGTATACTGGTCTACTTTAAGCTGGGGGCACCGGTATTATTCAGGCAGCTGAGACCGGGCAGGGATGAGAAACTTTTTTGCCTGATCAAGTTTCGTACCATGTCCGATGAGATGGATGCTCACGGTGAATTACTGCCCGATTCTGAGCGTCTGACTTCTTTCGGAAAGTTTTTACGTTCGTCCTCGCTGGATGAGCTGCCGGAGCTCTGGAACATTTTTAAAGGGAATATGTCCTTTGTGGGGCCAAGGCCCTTGTCCAGAAAGTACCTGCCTTTTTATTCGGAAGAAGAAGCTCGCAGACATGAAGTTCGTCCGGGTTTGACCGGTCTGGCTCAGATCAGAGGACGCAATGCCCTGGAATGGGACAAGCGGCTGGCTCTGGATCTGGAATATGTCGATAATATCAGCTTTAAAAAGGATATCTCGATTATTTTTCGCACTGTAGTTAAGGTGTTTCGACGCGAAAATGTTGTTGTATCAGGCACCGGAAGTGTTGGTGATCTGGATGAAATCAGGGCAGTCCGGCGACCCGCTTACTTAGACAAGTAGGAGAGCAAGTGTGATTCTGAAAAACAAAAAACTGCTGCTTTTGGGTGGTTCCCGCAATATGAGGGAAATACTTGATGTTGCACATGAGATGGGAGCTCTTGTGGGTGTAACGGATTGGTATGACAGCAAACGCTCGCCGATGAAAACGATGGCAGATGAGTCTTTTGATATCAGCATTGAAGATTATGACAGCATGCTGGATATCATAAAATCCCACTCATATGACGGTATCTTCACCGGCTTCACTGACTCATACTTGCTGCCCTATGCTGAGATCTGCAAAAGGTCGGGCTTGCCTTGTTACGGAAAACCGGAACAGTTTGAAATCCTGACAAATAAAAGTTCTTATAAAGATTTGTTCCGGCAGTATGGAGTGCCCGCGCTTCCTGACTACCGGGAAGCTGATATTGACCGGAACTTTAGCGCATATCCGCTCCTCCTCAAGCCGGATAAGGGTTCCGGAGGCAAAGGCCTGATTCAGATAAATGATTATACGGAATATAGAGCAGCACTTTCTGCCTGCCAGGAAAACAACTGTCATGATTACTTGATAGAACCCTATATCGAAGAGCGGCAAGAGATGACAGCTTTCTTTCTTTTTCTTGATGGTGAGATTTATCTCAGCGGGACAGCCAACAGGTTCCTGTCCCAGGCTCAGGGTGACAAGATAGCCCTGCCCGTCCTCTATAGCATGCCGTCTTCTTATGATGCAGCCTTCCGCGAGAAGACCGCTCCGCCCATGATGGAAATGTTTAAAGACCTTGAACTGCAGGATGGGATTCTGTTTGCCCAATGCATTGTGCTCGATAACATTCCCCTGGTATATGATATCGGCTATCGCACCACCGGTACTCTGGAATACAAGCTGCAGGAAAGCCTCTATGGCTTCAATCCCCTGAAAATCATGGTCTACCATAGCCTGACCGGAGAAAACCCTCTGCCGGACTATAAGTTCATCGATGAAAATATCAGGCAGAATCAGAGATACGGCTTTAACGTCACCATATTAGGCAAGGCGGGCACAATCTCCTCCATTGAAGGAGCAGCTGAGATCCTGGCCCTCCCTCAGGTGATTGATTGTGTTTTCAAGATGCTGCCGGCAGAGACCATCAGGGCATCCATGATCGGAACTTTGGGGCAAATAATTGCCCGAATCTTCTTTACCACTGATTCGATAGCAGAGGCCATTGAAGTTCTGGAAGAGATCTATCAGCTCATTCATGTTTATGATCAAAAGGGAGAAGATATGATTCTGCACAGGTTTTCTCCTGAGCTTTTACGGGAAGAATACAGCAAAAGAGACTGGAGTTAATTGTGCATGTATTAGTTTTCGGCAGAACACTGCCGACAGAAAAATCAGGATCTCTGGGTCTGTTTGAGTTTGAGCAGGCCAGGGCTCTGGCTGCCTATGCTCAGGTCGGATATATCTTTCTGGAGACAGACTCCATACTTACTAACAGAAAGATCAGAAAAATCCAGGAAAACTACCGGGGCATTGACACCGTCGGCGCTTATTTTCCGCTGGGAAGGTTTCTCGGCAGCCTTTACGATCACAGCCGATTTAAGCTGTTTAAAAAGCTTTTTCAAGACTACCGGACTGCGCATGGCAAGCCCGACCTGATCCATGTGCATTTTCCGACCATGGTCCTGACTCATGAGATTATTGATTTTATCAGAGACCAGGATATCGAGCTCGTCCTGACAGAACACTGGTCCCGGGTTCAGGAAAAAAAAATATCAGCAAAACAGGCAGCTATTTTAAAACACGCCGTGGCTGCAGCGAAAATGACTATTTGTGTCAGCCAGGCTTTGAAAAACAGTATTCAGGAGCTTACCGGGAATAAGAGCGGCGACAAGCTCACGGTTATAGGCAATATGATAGCGGAGGAGTTTTTCCAGGCTTATGAGCGGGATAAAAAGCCGGCTGCTGACTTTGCTTTCACCTTTATCGGCAGTTTGAAGGAGATCAAGCGGGCAGACTTGTTAATCACTTCCTTTCTGGACCTGTTTAAAGACACTAAGTCAGTGAAGTTAAACATAGTCGGAGACGGGCCGGAAAGAAAGGCACTGGCAGGGCTGGCCAAGAGAGGGTCTGCAGGACAGGTCAAGTTCTGGGGCAGCCTGCCCCAGGACAAAGTTTTTGAAGTTCTGACCCGGACCGATGTTTACGTTTCCGCCAGCCATTATGAGAGTTTCGGTGTTCCCTTCATTGAAGCTCTGGCTATGGGAATTCCGGTCATTGCCTCATCCAATCTGCCGATTGTGGCTTATCTGGACGAGAGCAGGGGGGTAGTCTTTGCGGATGACAGCAGGGAGGATCTCTCCCGGCAAATGCAGTACATGTATGAAAATATTGGCAAGTACAGGCCCGAATCGGTAAGAGCCGGCATATTTGAAAACTTCAACGGCGACCAGCTTGCAAGAAAGCTAATCGCCATATACGAGGCTTAGCCAGCCCGTAATTCGGTAAATATTATGCCTAAAAAAATAGTCTACATAATTATATTATCTGCGATGATTGGCAGTTCGGAAGTCTTGTCCTGGAAAGTGCTGATAGCAGGAAGCGCCTGGAATTTATCGGTTTTCAGACTGCTTCTCTTGCTTCTCTTTATCTTCACCCTGATCAACGATTACCGCACCAGGACAGAGATGACCTTTTTCAAGAACAAGGACCTGCGCTTTTCTCTGGTCTTTATGTTCATCTGGCTGGCCTATGCTGTGGCTTCCTTCCTCTGGGTCAAAGACCGTGCTGCCTGGGTTACAGGCGTTTTCTTTTTAGCGATCGGCTTCATTTCCGCCGTCCTGCTTGCCAGATATCTGAAAAGTACTGCGGATATTCTGCAGGCAGTTTACCTGATGGCAATCATGCTGGCTTTTCATAACCTGGTCGGCTGGTATGAAGTTTTTAGCGGGAATTATATCTTCTACAGCAAGCTGTTTCCGGACAGAATCGCCGAGTATGCAGCCCGGCGTTATCCGGTCAGCAGCTTTAAGAATGTCAATGACTTTTCAACCCTGCTGCTGCTATCGGTCTGGATTTCATATATTTGCTGGAAGAATGCCGGGAAGACCTGGTCGCGCGCCTTAAGTCTGGTTCTGCTGCTGTCCAGTGCCTGCTTACTCGTTCAGACAGGTTCACGGGCTAATATTGCCGGTTTGCTGCTGTCCCTCTTTGTCTTTATCGTGATTAAGGCCATTGAAAAAAAACGGATCCATATTGTCCTTATCGTTGTTGTTTCACTGCTGCTATTGCTGATCTTACTGTATCCGGGCGGCCTGTCCGGCTTGCTGCCGCAAAATGCGGACGCCTTAAGTGTATCTGACCAGGCGCGCCTGCGACTGATTGTGAATGGCCTGCACTTTGTAACCGCCACTTATGGTTTCGGGGTAGGAGCAGGGAATATCGGCTACTGGCTGGCGAACAGGCCGAAATATGTCACTTATTTAACCCTGATGCATAACTGGTGGATCGAGATTTTGGCGACATACGGTGTAGTCATATTTATTCTCTATAATATTTTCTACTGGCGTCTCTTTGGCAGTATGTTAAAGAAATACAGGCATAGCGGCAAGGAGCCGGAAGCGGCGATAGCGATTGCCTTTGCTTCTTTCATGGCCGGATTTGTCATTGCAGGCATCAGCTCCAGCACACATATGACCAATGAGTGGCTCTGGGTGTTCTGGGGTCTGCTCATTGCTTATCAGGGGGTTAGCCTTGAAAGTGACAGTGCAGCTGCTACTATGAAAGAAATCCGCTAGAGGAGACCGACATGAGAGTTTTGCTGTTATCGCATTTTTTTGAGCCCTATAGCCTGGTTGGCGCCAGGAGGATGTCTTCTTTAGTTCGCTTTCTGGCTGCCACCGGCAATGAGGTCAGCGTACTAAAAGCAGCTAATGAGTTTTACGGCAGCGATATAGATCCGGATGCTGCTCCCATAGAGAATACAGAGATATGTGAGGTCCGTCCCGCAGGGGCTTCCACTTCATGGACTGCCTGGATCAAGGCCTACAAAAAGGCCATTGATGCTGTCACTGCCGGGACCGGCTTTGATCTGGCCCTGATTTGTGGAGGACCCTTCAATTATTTTCTGACGGGACCCTATCTGAAGCGGAAGTATGGTATTCCTTATATTCTGGATTTTCGCGATGTTGCCGCCCACAAACTGGTGGCGCCCGGCGCTGCCCTATACAGGACCGGCCTGAAGCGTTCGCTGGTTTTTGTCAAAAATCGTTTAATTGAAGGCTTGTCCATCCGAAAAGCGGACAGAATTGTGGCGACAAGTCCGAAGATGGAAGAGCTTTATCGGGAGAGATTTCCCGGACAGAGCAGCCGGATGCTGACCATCTACAATGGTTATGACGATGCAGCCCTGACTTCATTCGACAGAAAAGAACCCGACGGCAGTCTCCTGTCGATCGGCATTTTCGGGAAATTCACTTACTATGGTAATGAACACGTGAAACTCCTGAAAGAAGCATTAAGGGAGCTGGAGCGTACTGGCATCCCGTGCCGGATTGTTCATATCGGAGCCCAAGAGCCGGCAGTAGAAGAGGAGCTGGCCTCTCTGAACTATGTTCATTATCCAACCCTGCCTTACAGTGAAGGAATGTCGGTCCTGAGCAGCTGCGGGGTTCTGGCTGTGAGCCACTATCAGCAGGAGGCTATCGCCACTAAGGTGTTTGATTATATCTTCCTGAACCGTCCAGTGATCGCATTTTTGCCGGAGGACTCTGATTCAAAGCTGCTTTTAGCCCGGTTCGAGCATGCCTATTTCCCCGCCAGCGCTGCAGAGCTAAGCCGGCAATTGCGCTACATCTATGAGAACAGGATTACCCGGCTTTCAGCCGGGATTACAGATACCGGGCAGTACAGCCGCAAGGCCCAGAACGCGCGTTACCGCGACTTGCTGGAAACAGTGATCAGTGAGTCCTGAAGTGTTAAGGAAGAAGACCGGATGAAGATATTATTTCTGACGAATCTGAGGCTGGATAAACCCGGCGGCCTGCTGAAGGCCAGCCTCGAAAGAATCAGCAGACATCAGCAATATAACGACTGCTATGTGATCAATAACAATTATTGCGATTCGGGTTCGATCCGCTGCTTGAAAAGAATCCTGGGGCGCCAGCCGGCAGACTGCTATGAAGAGGAATATTTCGCAGGCAGCCTGAAAATCAGGAATATTAATTTTCAGAAGACACCAAAGTTCTTCGCGAAAAATCTATTGCGGATGGATCACAGTATTCTGGAAGATTTAATCGATACTTATATAAAAAAGTACCGCGGTCTGATTGCGGGTATGGATATCATTCATGCTCATTTCGGTTTTCCCAGCGGCTATATAGCCTATAGACTGAGCCGGGAGTTTAAGATCCCATATTTTATTACCTTTCATGGCAGCGACATTAATTATATCTCAGCAAAAAACCTGCCCTTGCTGCTGGAAGCTATGGAGCAGGCTGAAAATTGCTTTTTCGTCAGCCGGCAATTGTGCCGGACAGCAAGGGAACTTGCTTATTCAGGTTCAAATGCCGCGATAACTTACAATGGTGTTGACCTGGACCTGTTTCAGATTCCTCAGGCCCGAAAAGATCGGAAGGAGGGCAAAGTTGTAGGTTTTGTCGGCTCTCTGATCAAAACCAAGGGCGCAGATTTTCTGCCGGAAATATTTGCGAAGATCTCGGACCTGAGCCGGGCTAAGGTGGATTTTGTCATTGTCGGTGACGGGGAGCTCAGGACTGCCTTAGAGCATGAATGTGAGCTAAGGAAGCTTGCTGTCAGATTCACAGGCTATGTTGCCAGCGAAGACTTAGCTGACCTTATGGGCAGCTTTGACGTCCTCCTTGTCCCCAGCCGCAACGAGGGCCTGGGACTTGTGATTCTGGAAGCATATGCAATGGGCATTCCGGTGGCAGGTGCCAATGTCGGCGGTATACCGGAGGCGATCGGCTTCCCGGATAATTTAGTAGATCCGGGTGCTGATTTTGAGGCCAAGATGGCACAAAAAGCAGTTGAACTTATGGAGCAGGCTGAGGCGCCGGAAGTCTATCGCCGCTATGTGGAAGAAAACTTTGACTGGGACAGGACGATAGAGACAGAGTTATCCAAATATGTTGCTGCCGGCGCCGGCGGCGGTGGCGGCCGGTCAGGATATTAAGTTATTTTTGTGGTAAGCTAGCGGCGTCGGGGGGAGGAAGATATGAAAATTACAGTAGTTGGAGCGGGATACGTAGGTTTGGCGAACGCAGTGCTTTTGGCACAAGCGAACGAAGTGGTGCTTTTAGACATTGTTAAGGAAAAAACCGACCTGATCAATCAGCGGAAGTCGCCGATCGCTGATGATTTACTGGAAGCTTATCTGGCCAATCATGCTTTAAATCTGACAGCTGTAACCGACAAGGATTTCGCCTACAAAGATGCCGACTACGTTATAATTGCCACTCCCACCAATTACGATCCGGAGGATAATTTCTTCGATACCAGTGCTGTTGATGGGGTGATAGCAGATGTCACCGCGATAAATCCCGGGGCGGTGATAGTCATCAAATCGACACTGCCCGTCGGCTATACCCGGGAAGCAAAAGCAAGGTTCGGGTCGGACAAGATCATTTTTTCGCCGGAATTTTTGCGTGAAGGCAAAGCTTTACACGATAATCTCTATCCTGCCAGAATCGTTGTCGGCGAAAAGTCTGAGCGGGCGGAAAAATTTGCCGCTTTGCTGGCGGCGGGAGCGATTAAAGAGGAGGTGCCGGTGCTTTTGACCGGTTCAACAGAAGCGGAGGCGATCAAGCTCTTTGCCAACAGCTATCTGGCACTGCGTGTCGCCTACTTTAACGAGTTGGATACTTACGCAGAAGTCAGGGGATTGGATACAAAAGAAATTATTGAAGGAGTTTGCCTGGATCCGCGCATCGGTGACCACTACAATAACCCTTCCTTTGGCTACGGCGGCTATTGCCTGCCCAAAGATACCCGGCAGCTGCTGGCCAACTATGAGGATGTTCCCCAATGCATAATGACGGCTATTGTTAATTCCAACAATAAAAGAAAAGATCACATCGCGGAAATGATTATTCAAAAGAAGCCTAAAACCGTCGGCATTTACAGATTAACCATGAAGATGGACTCGGATAATTTCAGACAGTCTGCCATTCAGGGTGTAATGCGGCGCATCAAAGACCAGGGTATTGAAGTGCTGGTCTATGAGCCCAATCTCCAGGCAGATCGTTTTTTTGATTCGCAAGTGATCAGGAATTTAACTGAGTTTAAAGAAAAGTCAGATGTCATTGTCAGCAACAGGTTGTCCACGGAACTCGATGATGTTCAGGAAAAAGTCTATACACGTGATTTATATCGCAGGGATTAAGGCCGGACTAGTCAGGAAAATTGTTTTAGCTGCCGGACAGTGAGGCCAGAACAGTATCTATGGCTTGCTCAATTTCCTGACGGAGTGCTTCAAGATCAGGATATTGCTCCAGATATGTTTCAGCAAAGATTTTCAATTTCGTGTTCGTGATAAAGGCTTCAACCTGACAGCCGGAGAGCAGGGCCAGAATTAAGGCGTGCATCCTGCCCGAGTAAACGTAGTCAGCGGAATTCAGCAGTGCAAATAAATCGTCTAATGAATTAACTGCGGCCAGCTCGTATTTCCCCCCCAGATATTCGGAAAATTGCTGGGTTTCCAGCTTATCAGTCCCGGTGGAATAAAATAAGCGGACGCTAAATCCTGCCGCGCTCAATGCCTCGATTTTGCTTTGCCACTCTTGATAATAGCCTGACCTTGCTACTTGCAGTGAGTGTATTTTGCAGTAAGTGTCGTAATCGTAAATCCCGACTAAAGCCAGCTTTTCTTCAGTTTCTGCTGCCTGCTGTCCGGGGAGATCAGCAGACAGGGAAAAGGCAGGGTCGGGCATAATCTTGACATCCAGACCGCAAGCAAGCTGCTCAATGACCTTTTGGGAGTGATGGTCGCGGACGTAAATCAGATCAGCCCGGGACAAGCCGTTCTTAAATGCCCGGGCGGCATAAGGACTGAAGCCCTCTTTAGCTCCGACTCCCAAGACCGCCATTTTAGTTTTGAACAGGTGGCGGTTCAGCCAGTCCCAGAGCCTGAAAGCATAGGCGAATTTGTCGTTGTCTTCTTCCGACTGAATCAGCTGGCCGCCGCCAATCACGATCAGGTCAATCTCATCTTTGGGTATCGCACGGATCTGGCGCAGTACACGTCGACCCGAGCCATAAAACCAGACGGCTTTCGGAAAGTTCAGAGCCAGAAAACGTTTGAAATTTCTGAGGAGCTTTGGCGATTTGCTGGCCTTTGTCCCGGCTCCTGACGTCATGGAAGTTTCATCCGGCCCGAAGGAGGCGATATCTTTCCCAAAGCTGGAATACTCAACATGGTAGACCTGGCAGCCTTTTTTTACAAAAAGCTGAACCAGGGCGGCACCTATCGCCCTATCCCCTAGATTGTCGGTGTATTTCCGGTTTACAATTAATATTTTCTTCATCTCAGACATTATACATAAGTTGAAAAATATAATACTTAAAATTGAAATGTGCAGGCTCAGCTCAGAGCTGCCGGCTGAGCTTTTATACTCCAGAGGATTTTAGTGGTAGAATGCCCTAGAGGATGGCGAATCAGGATAAGTGCAGAAGCTGACGCCCGTTCAGCTTGACATAGGCTGCGCCATGCGAAGACTTTACTTAGATCAGGGTAGCAGATGGCAATCAATCAGAGAAAAGCAGGAGCGACATTAACTTATATCCAGATGGGGATAGGCTTTCTGGTCTCTCTGGTTTTTACACCTGTCGTTTTGCGTTTATTGGGGCAAAGCGAATACGGTCTGTATGACCTGGTTGCCTCTGTGGTAGCTTACCTGGGCGTCCTGAATTTCGGTTTTGGCAGCGCCTACATGCGATATTTCTCGCGCTACAAAGTGGAGGAAGAAAAGGAGAAGCTGGCTACCTTAAACGGTATGTTCCTGATCGTATTCTCCGTCTTAGGCTTAGTGGCAGTCGTCGCCGGCTTTATTCTGGCCCAATACAGCGATGTGGTTTTTGGCAGCAAGCTGAATCCGGCGGAGCTGGATAAAGCAAAAATCCTCATGTATATTCTGGTCTTGAATCTGGGCTTCTCTTTTCCCGGCATTGTTTTCACATCGCATATTACTGCCAATGAACGTTTTGTTTTTCAAAAACTTATCCAGCTGATCAAGACTTTAACCAGCCCTTTCCTGGTGCTGCCGGTTTTACTGCTGGGTTATGGATCAATTGGTTACGCCCTGGCAACAAGTGTGGTGAATTTGCTGGTGGAGCTGGCCTATGCAGCTTACAGTATCCGCAAACTGAAGATGCAGTTCTCTTTCAAAAACATGGAAGCTTCCCTGATGAAGGAGATGTCAGTATTTTCTTTTTACATATTTATCAATATGCTGGTTGACCAGATCAACTGGAATGTAGACAAGTTTTTGGTCGGCCGCTTCCAGGGAACGCTGGGCGTTGCTGTTTATGGAGTAGCGGCAACGATTAACAACTATTATCGCCAGATTCCCCAGGCGGTTTCCAATGTTTTTATCCCGAAAGTTCACCGTATGGTTGCGGACAGGGATGACAATCATGAGCTTACACTTTTATTCACAAAAATAGGTCGTGTTCAGTTTGCGATCCTGGCCTTGATTTCCAGCGCTTTTGTGTTTTTCGGCAAGCCCTTTATCATGAAGTGGGCGGGTGAGAATTACGCTGATTCTTATTATGTCGCCCTGTTCCTCCTCCTGCCTGTGACTGTTTCCCTGATACAGACTATCGGAATAGAAATACAAAGAGCGAAGAATATGCATCAGTTTCGATCGGTCATGTATTTTCTGATGGCTGCGGCCAATCTCTTTGTCAGTATTCCTCTGACCCGCGCATACGGACCGATCGGCGCAGCGGCAGGCACTGCGATATCAATGATCCTGGGCAACGGCCTGGCAATGAATCTCTACAATCATTTCAAAGTCGGTTTGGATATGGTCTATTTTTGGAAGCAGATTCTGAGCTTTATTCCCGCTTTAATTGCGCCAATACTCAGCGGTGTTCTGATGATGCACTTTGCAGACCTGCACCGCCTGTCTTTGCTGCTGGTCTGTGGCCTTTTATATGTAGCTGTATATCTTGTATCCATGTGGTATCTGGGCCTGAACTCCTATGAGAAAGACCAGATCAGGAAACCGATCAGGCGGATATTCAAGCGCAGTTAAGACAAGGGCATAGAAACGCGCGCCTCTGGTCTTGTGCATAGAAACGTGCCTGGCACCAATCCATGCACAGGGGCGCTAATAATTCTCGTAGCTATGATCTTTTTTGTTGTTAATCCAGTGTTTCAGAGAATAATGCCATTTAATTATGCTGTAGAGCTTCATGCGCATGAGCAGAAAATAGACGCCGGCCTTTTTCAGGCCCTTACTAAAGGGTGTATTTTTAACCGCCTGACGCAGTTCTTCGTCATTAGAGATTTCTGATATCTCATTTTTGAAGCTGTCTTTCTCCTGATTTCTGCAGGCATTGTTAAAAGCCAGCACAGAGCGTTTAATCAGCATGAGATCCAGTTTTTCAAAAATTTCGGCCTCACGCGGCAATTTATCCAGCAATTCATGATAGATATGTTTGGCCATGGACCAGTAATCTTTAACGTAATTGATGGTGATGGAATCTTCGCTCTCAATATAATTGTAGAGGGGTTCATCGATGATAAATAATCTGTCTATAAGAAAATGCAACTCTGTCGCAAAGAGATAATCTTCGTTTCTTTTAACTTTCTCCGCAAAACGCAAGTGATATTTTTTCAGCAGGTCTGCTCTGATCATCCTGATCCATGCATAGGGGGGTAAGTAAGGCGGAGTCATATTGTCCAACATGTCGATGGCGATTTTCCGGCAGGCTGCACCTTCATGCAGGCCGCGCGGGTAGGGGTATTCGTGTATGGTTATTGTTTTGTCAGTTATGCGATAAAAACCACAGATAGTGACATCAGCTTTCCGGTAATCCGCTTCGTCATACATTTTTTCAATAGCATTGTGCTCAATATGGTCATCAGCATCTACGAAATAAACGAACTCCCCGCCGGCGCGGTCTATGCCCAGATTGCGCGCTGCTGAGGGTCCTGCATTCTCCTGAGTAAAAATCTTGAATCGCTCATCAAGCTGTTCGTATTTTTCGCAAATATCCAGGCTGGCATCCGTGGAACCGTCATTGATCAGCAAAACTTCAAAATCTGAGAATGTTTGCTGATGGAGGCTGTTGAGACATCTTTCAAGGGTGTTTTCTTCATTATAAATCGGAACAATTATACTAACCTTACACATTTCATAACTCCTCTTGACTGCTACTCAGAACAGTATACTTGTTAGGCGCATTTCCTTCAAATAGTCTGATTGCTGCCTGCTAAACTGAGAAATTATGCGTGCAGAGTGTTTTTATTAAACTGTGTCTGCTGATGCGGATTGCTCCTGCAGCTCTGTTAATGTGCGAACCTGCCTCAGGCCCAGGATTATCACGACGATCGCGGCTATGCCGTCGGTAATGGGACCCGCAAACAGCAGACCGTCAATGCCCAGGAAATGCGGAAGGGTCAGCATGAGCGGCAGCAGAAGTACTCCCTGGCGCAGCAGGGCCAGCCAGAAACCGACATGTGCTTTTCCCAGGGAAGTGAAAAAAATAGCGGTGGTGGGTTGTAAGGCATTTACAAAAGTCATAAACAGGAATATGCGGATGTATCGGCTGCCGAATTCATAAAAGAGCGGATCGCTGGAACCGAACAAGGACAGGATGGGACGCGGAAAGAGCTGCAGGACCAGAAAAGCGATAACCGCTACAGTGCTGCCATAGCGGATGGCCAGCAGATAAGTTTCCTTAACCCGGTCGTAGCGCCTGCTGCCGTAGTTATAACCGTAAATCGGCTGGCAGCCCAGAGCGATACCGATGATGCAGGACATAAAGACAATCATGGATTTGCTGACAGCGCCGGAGGCGGCAATTGCGATTTCACTTCCATACCTGGAGCCGGCTCCGTAGTGCTTCAGACTGTTGGCAGACACTATCTGGACAATTGTTGCCAGAAGGTGAGTGGTGAAGGAAGAGATGCCGAGGCTGGAAATTGCTTTAAAATTCCGGAATTTCAGGAAAAAATCGCTTTTACTGAGCCGGAATGTTCTGAATTTACGGAACAGGTAATAGGCTGCCAGCAGACTGGACAGGATTTGCCCGAGTATGGTGGCCAGGGCTATTCCCTCAATACCCATGTCGAAGACAAAGAGGAAGATGGGATCAAAGATGATGTTAAATATGGCACCCGAGAGTAAAACCGCACTGGAATAGACCGGACTGCCATCTGCCCGAATATAGAAAGAAGCACCTGCAGAAAAAATCCCAAAAGGAATTCCCAGACAAATGATCAGGGCATATGGCTGAGCGTAGGGCATGATTAAATCAGTAGCGCCAAAGAAACTTAGCAAGGGTTGCAGAAAAAGCATCGAGACCAGTGCGATTAAAGTACCTAGCAGCAGCATGAAGCTGATGCCGTTGCCGATGATGCCACGTGCCTCATCTTCTTTTCCTTCACCCATGAGCAGGCTGAATCTTGCAGCTGCTCCGGAACCGAATAAAACTGAGAAGGCAGTTGTAAGGGAAGCTAAAGGGAAAACAATGGTGATGGCGGCAATACCCAGGTCACCGATACCCCAGCCGACGAAAATCTGGTCCACAATATTGTAAACCGCATTGACCAGCTGACTGGCAATACTCGGCAAGGCAAATTTCCAGATTAGTTGCTTTATTGGCTTCTCAGCTAAAAAACTGTTATTTCCTGCTGGCATGGAATATAGTGTCCTTTATCAGATAATTAAGTTAAATGGAATAATCTATGTTGGTCTATGGGAAGCAGCATGTCAAGTGAAGGTGATTTCCGGTTTAATTTCGAGGCACTGCATGAGACTCTTTTTTGGATCAAAAAACGGCTTGCTTTAAACACAGAAAGGAATAGCGGAAAAGATGGAACAGATGGCAAAGATGCCTGTCTTATTTGTTGGACACGGTTCGCCGATGAATGCAATAGAAGACAACAACTATACCAGAAGCTGGAAGGAAATAGCTGAAAGGATTGGAAAACCTAAGGTGATACTAGCACTTTCTGCACACTGGTACACCAAAGGCAGCCGTATCAATAATGAAGAGTTCCCTAAGACAATATACGATATGTACGGGTTTCCGAAAGAACTCTACGAAATCATTTATGATGCTCCCGGCTCTCCCGGCACAGCGCAGACAGCGATGGATCTTATTTCCGCAGCCACAAACTATGACAATTCCTGGGGCCTTGACCACGGGACCTGGTCAGTCCTCCACCACATGTACCCCGACAGGGACGTCCCGGTATTTCAAATAAGCATTGACGGCTCAGCCCCTCCGGAAAGCCACTACCGGATCGGCCGGGATTTGAGAAGCTTGCGCGAGCAGGGTGTCCTCATCTTCGGCAGCGGAAATGTTGTGCATAATCTGAGAATGGTGGACTGGAACAAAGCAAACCGGGCCTATGACTGGGCCTTGGAATTTGATGAATATATCTATGAAAATATCATGAACAAAGACCACGGCAGGATTTTGCAATTCAAAGACCTGGGCAGTACAGCCAGACTGGCTGTGCCGACGCCGGATCACTTTTATCCGCTCTTGTATACACTTGGCGCAACAGATGAAACAGATCAAATCAGCGTCTACAATAAATCCGGCGAACTGGGTTCTCTGACCATGACATCCTACCTCTGGGAGTGATATAGGCTGAGCATAATCAGGTGTGATGAACAAGTTTTGTTATACTTCCGGGTGCCCACAATTATGAATTCAAATGTTATGATGGTTCTTGATCAGCTGTATTTTTATAAAAAAATACGCATAAGTTTATTTAATCAGGCGGAGATATTATGGCTATTTGGAACGTAAGTAAAGAATGCATGCCGGCTGCAGACCGGCGCCAGCTGCAAGATGCGCGTCTGCGCAAATTAGTCAGCCGGCTTTATCATCATGTACCTTTTTATCGTCATAGATTGCAGGAATTAGACATTACTCCCGGTGATATTTCCGGCATTGATGATATCGGTCGCCTGCCTTTTACAGTAAAGGACGACCTGCGTGACAATTATCCCTTCGGCCTTTTCGCTGCCCCGGAGTCGGAGATCGTGCGCCTGCATGCTTCTTCCGGAACCACCGGTAAGGCTACCGTGGTGGGCTATACCCGCCGTGACATTGAAGTTTGGCAGGAATGTGTTGCCCGCTGCCTGACCATGGCCGGTATCGGCATCGGTGACAAGGTTCAGGTGGCCTATGGTTATGGCATGTTTACCGGGGGACTTGGTCTGCATTATGGTGCTGAAAATCTGGGAGCTACTGTCATTCCCATCTCAGCAGGAAATACGCGCCGGCAGCTGGACTTTATGGTTGATCTGGGAACTACTGCTATTGCCTGTACACCCTCCTATCTGGCCCATGTGATGGAGAACATCAAAGAAAATCAGCTGCAGGACCTGCTCAAGCTGCGGGTGGCTATTTGCGGCGGGGAACCGTGGACTGTCGAAATGCGGCAAAAGATAGAAAAAGGATTGGGCATTGAGCTTTTTGACATCTACGGTCTGAGTGAGATTATGGGGCCGGGAGTAGCTCAGGACTGCGATCAGCACCAGGGCAGCCACGTCATGGACGACCACTTTTATGCAGAGATCATAGATCCGGACACACTGGAAGTGCTGCCCGACGGAGAAGTGGGTGAGCTGGTTCTCACCACACTGACCAAGGAGGGTATCCCCCTGCTCCGCTACCGCACCAAGGACCTGACCTCTATTACGCATGAAGTCTGCGCCTGTGGCCGGACTTCTGCCCGTATCTCCCGCTTCAGGGGACGTTCCGATGATATGCTGATCATCCGCGGAGTCAACGTTTTCCCCTCACAGATCGAAGCCGCTCTCCTTGAAATCAGCGAAACCAGCCCCCACTATCAGATTCTGGTTGATAGGGTCAGGGACTACGATACCTTCGAAATTGCCGTTGAAATCGATGCAAACCTGTTTTCTGATGAAGTCAGTACGCTGGAGAAGCTCTCCCGCCGTATCAGTGAGACACTGCAAAAAGCCATCGGTCTCCATCCTACAGTGAGACTGGTGGAGCCCAATACATTAGACCGTTCCGACGGTAAGGCACAACGGGTCATAGACAAGCGCCGGCTGTTTTAAACAGCTTTTCCGGTGAAAATCCAAGGAGTAAATTATGGCAAAACAATTATCCGTATTTCTCGAGAACCGCAGCGGTCGTATGCTACAGGTGGCCTCGCTGCTAAAGTCAGCTGGTATCAATATTTTGTCCTTCAATCTGGCAGAAACGTCCGACTATGGCATGCTCAGACTGATGGTAGATGACCCGGAAAAGGGGGCTGCCGCTCTGGATGCCGGAGGCTTCTCGGCCCATCTGACCGATGTCATGGTCGTCTATATTCCCGCCCGTATGGGCAGCCTGTCCGAACTGCTGGATCTTTTAGGAGACACGATCGATATCAGATACATGTACCCCTACCAGACCCAGGAACCTAATGCCGGCATGGTGATGAAAGTCAGTGACATGCCCTGGGCAGAGCAGCGCATCAGAGACGCCGGCTACACAGTGGATTGACCTTTTTGCGGTGCCAGGCACCTAAGTTATTCAGTTGTTGCAGCTCCGGGTTCCCGGAGCTGTTTTTGTGCATGGAAACGTGCCTGGCACCAATCCATGCACAGCTGTTTTTGCATAGAATCGTGCCAGTGATAAGCTCCCCATAAAGTTGACAGGTGAAATATCAAAAGACCTGAA
>ENA-UOOK01001657-UOOK01001657.1-fermentation-metagenome-genome-assembly--contig:-NODE-1657-length-28899-cov-4.134378_pt1 | contig 28899 bp, 20 predicted proteins | sample MGYA00245777_ERZ724023 | MGnify/ENA primary metagenome ERZ724023 (study PRJEB28704, sample SAMN03018312) | fermentation metagenome | biome: anthropogenic terrestrial biome; feature: soil; material... | reverse complement strand
ACCACTTGAAAACAAGAACATACGATCGACACTGTAAGCAGCATTCTGACCGCTTTATGAAACCTTTTCATTCTTCTCCCCCTTCCTTATACATAATTATTTTTCATCAGGCATCCTCCCTACTCTTTGACGGAGCCCATCACCAGACCAGTGACGAAATATTTTTGCAGGAAGGGATAGATGCAGAGTACCGGCACCATGGACACCACGATTTTTGCCGCATTAAACGTGATTCCGCTTATCTTCATCCGTTCCGCCATGACTTCCGGAGTCGTAAAACTGCTGTAATCCACCTTAACCACCAACTGGCGGATATAGGTCTGCAAGGGGTATTTGCTTGCAGTATTCAGATAAATCAAACCGGTGAAATAATCGTTCCATGCACCTACGATGGTAAATAATCCGATGGTGGCAAGGGCGGGTTTGCTGATGGGTAGGATGATCTGGGCGTAGATCCGCAGCTCGCTGGCACCGTCTATCTTGGCCGCTTCAATGAGCGATTCGGTGCCCAGGGAGGTGAAGAAGGTGCGCAGGACGATAATGTTGTATGCGGAACACAATGTCGGCAGCAGCAGTACCCAGTAGGAATTGCGCAGTCCGAAAACCGTGGTGTTGATAATATAGGAAGCCACCATGCCCCCGTTAAACAGCATGGTAAAAGTAAAAAGAAAAGTAAAAAAGCCTTTGCCGGGCAGCCCTTTTCTTGCTAAAGGATAGGCGGCTATCAAAGTCATGGCAACATTGATAAACGTACCTGCCGCAGTATAAAACAGAGTGTTCCTGTATCCGATAAACACAGGCCCGTAAGAGAAAACAGCCTCATACCCCTTAAGGCTTAAATCCACAGGCCATAAAACCACCCTGCCGACGGAAACGGCCGAAGGGGAAGAAAAAGACGCCGATATAATATAAATCAAAGGATACAGCACAGTTAATAAAAGGAATAAAAGTATTACACCTACAACCGTATAAAAAGCCTTATCCTTGCCGGTAAGTCTGATTTTTGTTTTTACAGATTTTTCTGCAACAGCATTTGGATATTTTGTTAGAGTCACAGATTATCCTCCTTACCACAAGCTGGTATCGCTCATTTTTTTCGCTAAAAAATTCACACTACAGATCAAAATGAGATTGATTATGGAATTAAACAGCCCAATGGATGTGGAATAGGAAAAATTCATCTTCCCCTCGGCAGAAAGGCCGACTTTATAAACGTAAGTTGAAATTACCTCACTGGCTCTCAAGTTTAAACTGTTCTGCATAAGATAGACTTTCTCAAATCCGATGCTCATCACATGACCCATACGCATAATCAGCATAATCGTAGCCGTTGGCATAATGCTTGGCAAATCTATGTAAATAATACGCTGAAACCGGCTTGCTCCGTCGATTTCGGCAGCTTCATGCAGTTCCATGCTTACAGATGCCAAAGCGGCGGTATATACAATCGAATTCCAGCCGAAGGTTTGCCAGATGCCGGACCATACATACATATGCGGAAATGCAGAAGCGGACGATAACAGATCCACAGACTGACCGCTGTTATTGAAGAAGCCGTAAATCACGCTGTAAAGGCCGATACGGGTATTGAATATCTGTACAAGCATTCCCACAATAACTACGGTAGAAATAAAATGCGGCATATACGTGATGGTCTGAATAGTCTTTTTTATTCTGTTGGAATTCAGCGTATTGAGAAGCAAAGCAAAAATAATCGGGATGGGAAATCCGACGAAGATACTGTAAAAAGAAAGCACAAACGTATTTTTTAAAACCCGTACAAACTGATAGGATTTGAAAAACGTTTCAAAATTTTTAAACCCGATCCATGGGCTGCCCCAAATTCCTGTTTGAGCATTATATTTTTTAAAGGCAATCTGCAAACCGGCCATGGGTACATAAGAAAATATAAGGATATAAAGAACCGGAACTAAAAGAAAAAGATATAATTGCCAGTGTCGTAGTATGTTTTTGCCCAGTTTAGATTTCTGCACACAGCCACCTCCTGCAGGGGGTTATAAATGATGCAAATCATTTATAAAATGATTTGCATCATTCTTTTACCTTATTTCTTATTTGTACATGCGATCGTAAACACCCTGGTAGACCTCAATGATCGTATCAACGCCGATTGTTTTGCATTCGTTTTTGAAGGCCTCCCAGTCGGCGGTCAAATTAAGGGCTCCTGTGACAAAGCCGCCGATCGACTCGCTGACATAGGTGTTGAGCGTCGCCAAGATTTCGGAAGTTTCTTCGCTTTCCTCGTCGTTTAGAATCAGCTTCGGAATCACTTCCTCCGGGCCCTTTCCGGTATACTCGCCCTGAATGCGGGATACCATATAGTCGGTAGAATTGGTTGAGCCGTCCCAAACCATGCCCAGAGCAATGGAGTATTGACGGATGTATGGGCCAATCTGCGTCCAGTGTTTATTCTGAACAGTTCCCCAGGTAAGCGTACCGGTTTCTTTTATTACAGCATCATATCCTAAATCCGCAAACATACTGGTATCGCCTGCGGAAGGCTCCACCCAGTCAACCCCTTTTTCACCCCAGCGGGTATGGATGGAAAGCTCTTCACTTGTAAGCAGATCACCCAGGCGGAAAGCCGCTTCGGGGTCAGCGCAGTTTTTGGTAATGACGAACTGGCAGTTGGGGGCACTGGGTACATAGGTTGTAACCTGCGTACCGTCTTTTCCCTTTAACGGCGCAATTCCGACATATTCGCTTCTTCTGGCATCACCGGCCGGTAAAGCTCCCATCGCCATATTAATGGCCATTCCCACGATCGTATCTTCCTGTCCCAGCATGGCCTTGTACTGCGCATCATCCTGGGTGAAGATCAAAGGAGTTATGAGACCTTCACTGTACAGCTTATTTATGTAGGTGAGACCTTCCAGCCAGCCGTCCTGCAGAAAAGCAAATCCGAAATTGCCGTCGTCAACGGTATAATAGTTGGTTCCGCCGGCATAAACAAACATATTCATTAAGCCTTCTATCCAGTAATCATATGTCTTTTCCTTACAGGCCGCCAGACCGATTTCATCCGCCTTTCCGTTTCCGTTCAAATCGTTGGCCACAAACGCCTTTAATACATTATACAGGCTGTCCGCATCGGTGGGGGCTTCTAAATTCAAAGTATCCAGCCAGGGCTGATAGATCCAGATCTTTGCCGGATATTCGTTAAGGAGCGACTGGTTATAAGAAGGGATGTAGTAAATCTCGCCGTCTGGAGAAGTAATCATGGGCTTATAATCTACCCCTGTCCTGTCAACTGCCTCGGTTAAATAGTAAGCGATATCCGGATCATTGTAGTATTCCGTTAAAGGAATGAGCGCACCCTGCTGGGCAAAAGAATACACCATAGGATCACTGAAATACTTGATGATGACGTCGGCCAGTTCCTCGCCGCCGGCCGCCACCATGACGCTGATCTTGTCATTGAAATCAGCCGACGGATAGGTAACAAAACTCAGATCATAATTTCCATATTCCTTAAGCATTTGGGTCTGGAAATTGGTCGCATAATCCTCGACATTGGCATTTTCAGCCATGCATATAGTCAGCGATACTTTCTCCTTGCAGATAGGACGCACTCCCCCGTTGTTAAACCTGCTGTCCTCCTCAGAAGATACCTGCGCGGAAGAGATTCCGGCAGAAGAGGAACTGCTGCCGGACGACTTCGAACAAGCGGTACTTGCCAGCATAGCCAGTGATAGCAGTAAGCAACCTATTTTTTTAAAACGTGTCATATGTGACTATGACCTCCTTTTTTTATTATGGTTTCATAATAGAAAGATCCGGTTCCTATATCAACAGGAAGATTCATCGTCACAGTGACATCACATAATTTAACCGAATTTTTTATAGTGAAAATTCAAAGCAAGCATGATATATCATCGTTTTTGTAAATTTTACACAAAAATATTTGAATCTTTACTTGTTTTATACTATAATAAAAACATAAAATTTTTAGGTACTGATTTGTAATAGGAGTATATGTATGCAAAGGAAATCAATTTATAACATTACTGTCAGCTATCTTTTATTTTTTCTCAGTGTCATTATCATGTTAATTCCTCTATACATCTACAATTTTAACATACTAAGCAAACGTGAAAAAGATATTACGGCAGAAATGCTGAAAAATGGCGCAAAGGTATTAAATCAGAATCTGGAATCCCTGTCCAATATCAATCAGATTACTTGTAATGATTATGATTATCGTCAGTTAACTTACAAATATTATACCGATGGAGAAATCAATTACTCCCTCCTTGCCCGTGTACAGGATAACTTTACCGGGCTAATGAGCGCTCAGAATCTCATTACAGATGCGGGTATTATTTATAAAGACTCCTACGTTATAACCCGTTATCGCAATTTTGCGGGAAATACCATGGAGGACTTTTACAAAAACTATTTTCGCTGCTGTGATAACGACTACGAGCAATGGCGGAGAGATTTGACAGAAGAATCCTTTTCCGGTATTTTATCTGAACGAACCTACTGGTCTTACGACTTTAAAAATTACAATGCCCTCACTTTTTATACCAACTGGTCTATCACAAACAATGGGAAATCCGGTATCTTCTATGCCACCATCAATACCAACACGCTTTTATCCCAACTGGTCACCGAAGAAATATTCCAAGCGGGCTATGTTGTCATTTACAGCGCAAACGAGGAAGTCCTGTTCAGCCATCAGTACTCCAGCAGCCCCGGCTACAATATCCTGACCTATAAGATTCCCCAATTCAGCCTGAAAATAGAGGTCGGTATTCCCGATACGCTTGTCTCAAACCGGCTAGCGCCAGTAAGGAGACTTATTATTGTTTATTCGGTTTTCATGTCCCTTTTAGCCGTCATGCTGGCAGGAGCTTTTGCTTTTAAAAACACCAAACCACTGCGCGCTTTGGTAGGGCTTCTCCATCAAACGCCGGCCATCGGCCAGAACGCATCCTCTCCGGTTCATAATGAGTATGATTATATAGCCCACACCGTAACCTATCTTAAAAATACCATACAGGATCATACCGTACGCCTGCGTAATCATATTTTTGAGAAAGCGATTTCCAACGGTCTGCACAATCAGAATTCCTTGATTGAATTTAACAGTTTCTTTCCGGATTTTCCTGAGCATTATCAGCTTGCTCTGATTTGTTTTGACTCAACAAACCAACTTCTTCTGGAACAGCTGGTTACGGAACAAATTTCTGTTATGGATGCAATTTCCCAAATAAGCCCTCAAGTTAACGTTTATACCATATTAAATGAAACCACCGCCGTGATTCTTCTGCCTGTCGAGTCTGTGGAGGCCTCCCTCCATGACCACTGGGTGCCCAAACTGGAGAGCCTGAGCGAAAAGATTTCCTCGCTGCTGAAGACGGAAGTGCACATTGCTTTAAGCCAAAGCTTTAACCATTGCAGAAGCTTATCGGAAGCATTTTCTCAGGTGCAGAACATTATGCTCATATCGGACACTGACAATACCATTCCGGTTTGGCAGCTGAAAAACTTTCCCCAAAAGCCGCTTCATGTTCCTATGGATTTCAGCAGTATGCAGCAGCTTTACAACGCTCTCCTGACAGGCGATCTTGAAACCACTCTTTCCCTTTTGCAATATACCATCGCCGCTCTGCAGACGAACGGCCTGTCGGATGAACTGATTATTCAGCAGGTCTTTTATAACATTCGCAATGTTTTGCTGCGTATCAAGCTGGAGCACTATGAAATCATGGGGGCTGTAGCTATCCCGCCTTATCAGATTCAGGGAAATATAAGTCGGATGTTTGAGGTCTTCAGCAGCTGCTGCGAAAATATCTGCACGATCGTTTTGGAAGCCAAGGAAGCGAACAAAGCCAAATACTCCGATGACATTTGCAAATACATCAAAGATAATTTATCAAACGACATGCTTTACGCCAAAATGGCAGCATCCGAATTCGGCATTTCCGAAACAACCCTGCAAAAAGTCATCCGCAACGCCACAGGAAAATCTTTTTTTGAATATGTGGAAGATCTGCGCCTGGAAAAAGCAAAAAATCTTCTGAAAACAACGGACGAGAACATCAATGCCATTTCGGCCGCCTGTGGTTTTTCGTCGCATAATTCCTTTTACAAAGCCTTCAAGCGCCGGTACAGCATGTCCCCCAGCGCGGTAAGGGAAGTAAGCTCATAAAAAACCGCTCCCATTATTTACGGGTTTACCCTGCGTATTGGGGTCGCTGCTTTTAACAGCTAAACCGCCCCCTGTCATAGCATGATCTATGACAGGGGGCGGTTTACAGAAATATACTATCTGCTGTGAGACAGCAACCAGCGATAGGTCTCGGGATTGGAAAATGTCCTTGTCCATACGTTATGGGCTAAATCGGGATGAAGGACAAGCTGAACATTTCCTCCGGCGGCATTGATTCTTTCCGCCATAATTTCGCTTTCCCGGGGCAAAACGGTGGTATCCAGCGCGCCGTGCACCGCCATAATGGGAAAGCCCGTCATAAATCTGGCGCCCCAGTAAAGCCCGCCGCCACAGCAAATTACCCCTGCAGCAAACCAGTCGTTCCTGGCAAAGGCAAGCATCCAGCCGGTATACCCGCCCATACTGGTTCCCGAAAGGTATACTCTGTTCTGATCGATATACTCAAGATTTCTCATAAAGTCCATAAAAGCCATCAAATCCTGAAATACCTCTATCCAGCAATTCCAATCTCCCTTAGGGGCAACCAGAATCAACGGCAGTCCCTCTCCAATAAACTCCCGCCTGACAGCACAGTTTTGGGTAAAATATTCCATGCTTTTCCCCACACTGCCATGCCCGTGAATATAAAACAGCAAAGGATATTTCTTGCTTTTATCAAAATCGGCAGGAAAATCGACGATATAGTCCAGTGAAAAACTGTCTCTTTTATAATTTCTGATTTCCGGCATAAACAGCGCCTCCCTTTACAGATTCACTTTATTTATCACAGCCTCAAAAAGAGGCAGGCTGTTCGGAAAGGATCACATAGCAGCCGGTTGCAATTTCAGGCAGCAAAATGGAAATTTTCCCGTCCTTTTCCACCTGCTTCAGCGCAACGTTTTCACGCGGCGTGATAAACCGCGCACAGCCCAGACCCTTTGCGGCCTGCGGATCGATATACAGTTCGGCATCTTTAACCGGCTTTTCATCCTCATCATAATTGACCAGCGTAATAACCATATGCCTCCCAAGGGCGTTTTCTCCTGTCAGCGTCCCCACTGAAAGATTTCCCTCTCTGCTTCTTACCTGCACCGCAGGTTTTACGGCATGCCGGCTTAAAACGGTCTTTAACCGTATTCGGTCAATCTCTCTTTGGGTGGTCTCTTTCTCACTCAGAAGGAAAAAGCAGTCCCTGTACGGACCATAGCAATAAACCGGATTCTGTGCTGCGTAAGCTGAAATATCCGCCGTTTCCTCTGCGGAAAGCCCCTCCCAGGATGGAATAAACAGCAGCTTTACTCCTAACGGATTTTTATCAAGATCGCAGGCGCGGACTAAATCCGCCGTAACCCCGTTTTTACGAAGCTCCGTGTAAATTCTCTGGAGATACTCGATATACCGGTTTTCCGCCTGATAAAAATTATCCGAATTGTTGTCTGTGGCATCGTACCACATGCCGGCATGCTGCGAATATAAGATTCCTACGCCGCTGCGCAGCTTTTCAGCCGTGACAAGATAAGGCGATAATCTGTCAAGCTGCCTTGTCATGGCCACCGCTCCGTCAAATTTATCAGTTTTTGTATTGTCGCTTTGCACCATTCCAAAGCCGTTGGGCTCCGGAGCGCCTTCAAATGGATAATCTGCGCGCCACTGATAATATAAAATTCCCTTAAATCCCGCTCCCACTGCATTGTAGGTTTCCCGCTCCCATTCATGAAGGGTACAGTCTACCCGCGCGTTATACTCGATCAGCCACGCGTGTTTGCCATAGGTGGCCGCAGCCGATTCCGCCGCGTCAAGCACCAAGGATGCGGTAAAATAATCCGGACCCGACGTCGCTACATAATGGGTTATCCCGACAATGTCCATGCGCTCTGCAATATCAAAATAGTCCTCCCCGCGGGTCGCCATGCCCTGAAGACAGGGCGATGCCATATGGCAGGTCAGCGTTTCCGCTGCCGGATATCCGGCTTTGGCCGTATCGGAGAGGTCGCCCAAGAAGCCGCTCATCCGGATGAGATTGAACATTCTGAAATTTACCCATTCCTGCTCCCGGCCCTTTTCGGGACGTTTCCTCGGCGGCTCATATCTTTCTGCCTGCTCTTTTTCCACCTTTCCCGTATCCACAAGCCATTTTCTGTATGCTGATATGGTATGCGGATTATAATCATAAAATCCCTTGGTGGGATAAGCCGCTTCGTTATAGATCTGATAACTGACGACGTTGGGATATCTGGAAAAATACCGGGCAGATTCCAAAGTTGCCAGGCGGTTATCCTCCATAATTCCCGGGTGATTCAGACAGTTTCTTACAAACCACGACCAGTAAAACGGCATTTCCTTTCCATCTGCATCAAGCATCGTGGCATCGTCGCGGTTATGCAGGTCAATGCTGTATCCTTCCAAGCGCACCATGGCCGCCATATCCAGATCGTTCATTTCCTTTAAAATTGCATCCGGCAGTGGAAAGTTCAGCTTCAGGGTTTGTTTGTCCAGGCCGATTTCACCCAGCGCTGCGATCCGTACCAGAGAAAAGCCCGCCTCAAGCATGGCGCGCAAATCCTTCTTCATTTCTCCGATCCGGTCCCCGTTTTCCGGTACCGGCACCTTCTGGGGATGATAAGAGGGATAATAAGACTGTCCAAGCGCAAAGCGCGCAGCACCGTCATGATATAAAATCCCGTTTTTAAGCTGAAACATCATCATCATTCCTTTCTGCTGCTGTGTATTCTACTCCGGCTTCTGACCACGAAAAGCGGCGCTGCCGCTCATTTCTTTTCCGGGCGGCCGCGCTTCACAAGCTCTGCCATCTGCTTCCCGGTTTCTACAAGATAGCGGTTGAATCCGTCCCGTAAAACAGACGGCACCCGCCCGGCGGCCACCTCAAAATTAAACGTACCCTCATAGCCGATTTCACCCAACACCGGCAGGATGGCCGCCCAGTCGATCGTACATCCTGCCGTATAGGGTGCGGCATGCTGGTCCTTCACGCCGTTATTGTCGTGTACATGAATCATTTTCAGCCGCTTTCCGACCGCGCGCAGGCACTCGGCCTGATCGTCCCGAATCAGGTTTGCATGGCCGAAATCCCAGCAGATACAGGCGTTTTCACCCAGACTGTCCGCCAGATCGATAACCTCCTCCACGTGGGCGCAGTAACGCCGTGTGGAGTTCAGATATTCGGGAATAAACAGGTTTTCAATGGCGAAGCCTACCCCAGCCTTAGCGGCGTCTTCCATAAACGGAGTCAGATACTCCAGCGTACGCCGCTTGGATTCCATCCGCCCCATCACAGCATCGGGTGCATTTCCGGCATGGAACACTCCCCAGCGGATTCCCAGCATTCCGCTTGCCCGGATGACGCGGGAAAACATCTTCGCCTTATATTCCAGATTTTCATGTCCAGGCGTGGCAAAGTTATAAAATGGAAGATGAGAATGGATAAGCATAAGCCCGCATTCTTCGGCGGCCAGTCCAATACGTTCAATCTCTGTCTCCCAGTTTTTTTCTGCAAAAAACGATCCCGGCCTAATTGCCTCCGCAAAATTCAGCTCCACCGCTTCAAACCCGGCTTTTGCCACAGCCCGGACCGCCTGTTCAATGCTCCATCTTTCCCCGTCCGGGCGTTCCCGGTACAGGGAGGTATTAGCCGACAGTTTCATCCCTATAACCATCCTTTCAGACAAGCCCTGTTGTCATTATAGCAGAAAACGGCCCTTTTGGGACCTTTTGCCCTATGTTTTTATTCACTCGGACATTATCGGAAATAAAACTGCGCGGCCGCGCCAAACAACGCCGCTTTCTCGGGATACCGGGCAGGAACTATCTTCTGCAGACATACTGTCTCAGCTAAAGCCGCTTTGAGCGAATCCCCGAACAGGCTGAAATCTTTTGATATCTGTCCGCCTACCACAAGACATTCAGTCCGCGTGTGAGACAGCAGATAAGCGGCATGCTGTCCCAAAACTTTGCCGAGCCGTTCCATTACGGAAAGTGCGGCTCCATCGCCGTGAAAAGCGCGTTGTGCAAGCTCCTTGGCCCCGGGAAGAGGTTCTTTGTCGCCATTAAGCTTTTGATATGCTTCGCAAAGGCCGCGCGTCGAAATAAAGTCTTCGAGGATTCCGTCTTGATAGGGCTGTTTATAAAGGGCGATATACGGTGTCTGATAGCCATTATGCAGTATTTCTCCCTTCACCATAGCAGCAAACCCCAGCCCGGTTCCCAGTGTGATTCCAGCGCAGTTTTGATACCCGCCCGCAGCGCCGCATAACACTTCGCCCATCAGAAAAGCATTGGCATCATGCACAAACTTAAACGGCACGGTATCCGGCAGCCCGCTTTTTTCCCGGAGCAGCTTTGTCATATCAAGGCCATAGATTGCGGCGAATTTCTGAGACATTAATGGAATTCCCCGTTCAAAGTCAAACGGCCCGGGGGTACTGATTCCGATCCCCGTGACGGCAACGTCATGCTTCTGTGCAATGTCCCGCAGTGCCGCAAACGATTCCTCCCATGCCTCCAGAATAAAATCGCGCCCTTTCTCGGAGCAGGAAGGAACCATGACCGTATTTCCGACAATCCTGCGGTCCTCGGTAATACAGGCCGATTTCAGAAAGGTTCCTCCCATATCAAAGGCGAAAACCCCGTTCATAGCATCACCTGATTTCTGTAAAATCAAAATCCAGCAGCCCGGCGACCTCCCTGAGATGAGAAATCCAGTTGCCGTCCGCAAGTCCGTAGTGCTGGGTTACGCCGACCTGTATCAGCTTCAAGAAAAACTCCTCTGCAGGAATACGGCTGCGAAACAGCCCATGGGAATATCCGGCAAGAAAATGGGTGGTTTCCAACGAATCCACCACGGCGCAGGCAAGCTTAAAACGACCGCCGCACTGAGAAATATGCACCATTGTCTTTTCGCCGGGACCGATCAGGTGCCAGGCGAAAGGAGCTCCCGCGTGCTTAAGCCCGGATCCGGCAAACCGGGCATCTGTAGAAATAATGGTTTTTCCGCCAAGGGTCGTATAGTCGTGAGGCCCTGCATGACCGGCGGCAAAGGTGTTGTTTCGCTTATCCACATGAAACGGTTCTATAAAATTCACATGATTCCCGGATATTTTCTGCAGAATATAGCACGCAAGGCCGCAGCCAAGGTCACCCTCCGGCACCACCATCAGGTCGTCCGTTCCGGGACACGGCGCGAACCCGGGACGCAGACCGATACGGCGCATTAAAACCTGGTCAATATCATTTAATACCAGAAGCTCGGTTCCCGCCTTTCGCGCCACGTTTTCCATAGCGATGGATGCTTCTACAGACGCAAACATTTTCTCCCGGTTGATTTCGCCGTATGTTTCATACTGATCCAGAATCCGTTCCATGGCTTTCTGGGTTTCTTCCACCGGGATCGCTTCAATTTCTTCCTCTAAAGAGGCGATAGTCAGAAAACGAAGCTCCGGCCCCACCTTCATAAACAGGTCATAAGGGTCGACATAAGTGGACCACATCGCTTCGTTGTAGGAAGGCAAAAGCCCGAAGGATACTTTACTCAGCTCTGAGCGCAGGCAGGCGGCTTTGGCAAACACTTTGGTTTCTTCCATCACGCTGTCAATACTACCCGCAATTCTTTTCACCATCGGGCGGTTAACCCGCGTCAGAGAACCGGAGCCTTCCAGAGTCCCCACCAGTCCGCCTGCCGAAAGGAACTCAACAAAACGCTCCTCTGTCAGGGAATCCTCAAATCCCGGCTCCTCGCGTGTAATATATGCATACAGCAGCGGGACGGGCTTCATATCCCTTAAAAAACGAATCCATGCAAAATCGTCCGACCAGGACAAAAAATGAGCAAACACCATATCCACATCTTCCGATTCAAAAAGGCGGATGGCTTTTAGCACGTCTTCCCGGGTGTAAACCACCCCCGGAAAAACAGGCTCTGCAAAATCAAAACGGGAAAGCAGACGCGTGGCCTCCGCCTCCTTTCTCTGCTGATAGGTGCCATTCTCTGTCCCTTCCCCCAGACTGCGGAAACGGGGTGGAGAAAGAAATAATATTCCAATTTTGGAACAACGCAGCGGTTTCATTATATTCCTCCTATAAACTAATCTTGGTAAAACATAGGTCTGGTGCTATAATATCATTATAGATGCCTGTGCTTATTGGGAAAAGGCAAATTAATAACCGCTAAAGACAGTTTTTTTTATCTTGTTTTCCTGATTTTCTTGCTTTATAATTTTATATTTTAAGTTGAAAAGTCTGTTGGAGTATGCTTATGGAACCAATTTTTGTGATAAGCGAATATCTTTATACCGATACCTACTGGTATTCCAATACTTATGAGGGCTTAAAGGCCGGCGCATTAAAAAATGGCGCGGAACTGATCAATTATCCTTTGGAAGCCGGTATGCCCCTGCCGGAAGGTTTAAAGGAACCCCTTGTGCTGCTGGGCACCTCTATCAGTTGGATCCGGAATATTGTGGGGATGGCTGCAGAGACCTTCATGCGGTGCATCGTGGTAGGAAGCGGAAGCCAATGGGAGGAACACGATTCCGTCAGCTGTATCCGTCTGGATTTTCGCATGGCGATGATCGATATCGTAAAATATCTGCGCGGTTGCGGAAAAAAGCAGATTGCCATGGTGGGCGTAAACCGGGCCTCTGCGGCAGATATGGAAAAACAGCGGTACTTTTTGGCGGCGCTGCGCCAGTTTGAGTTCTCCGATCCCAATGACGACATCTACTTTTGCGACGGTTCCATCACAAACAGCATTGGACGCTTTCTCGCTTTTCAAAACAAGTATGACGCTGTGGTATGTCCCAATGACATTGCCGCTCTGGAACTGTTGCATAGGGTTTCTTCCCCCAATCCCCTTTTTGTCGTCGGATTTGGCGCGACCCTGATCGGCCGGTTATTTCAGCCTTCCCTCACGACCGTCACCCTCGACTATAACCACGTGGGCCATCAGGCTGTCACCATCTGGAATATGCTGCACGGCCATCCGGGAATTGTCTCTGTTTCCTGTTCGGTTGCGTGCCGGATTATTCCAAGGGAATCCACGGCTTTTTATCCGGTTATCCCTTCTGAAAAACCTGCTGTCCATTTGTCGCCGTCTCCTGTTCCTCAGCCGGAAAATTCCTTTTACGATGATTCCTCCGTCATTCGGCTTTTGGGGCTGGAAACGCTGTTTCAGCATATGGATTTGCTGGATTGCCAGATTTTGCGCGGAATCTGGCAAGGACTTTCTTACGAGGTATTGTCTGAAACTCTGCATGTTTCCGATGGAACCGTAAAATACCGCCTGAAAAGGATGCTGAAATATTCGGGGTTTTCTTCAAAAAGCAGCCTGCTGGAGCATTTATCCGCCTATTTCAATATCGGCTTTCTGGACCGCCTTGGAAACCAGAAAACATAAAAAGACAGTCTCCGTATTATTTTTTGAAATTTTTACCGAAATAAATTATTTTTATAAAAAAAATATTGACACGAAGTTGTTATTCCTTATAATAAAAATCATACAGTCCAACAACTAAAATGCAGGCCGGTTTTTAAAGGGTCTGCCGGAAAGGATGTTAGAAATGAGTTTTATGTTCCATCCCTATCCCTATGACGATCCCAACGCATTCAACCGGTTAAGCTGCGACGGTCTTCCTCTTGGCGGCATTGCCTGCGGCAACACCACCATTGCGCCGACAATCCTGAAGGGGAAAAACTCCAACAAACCGACCGTCATTGCGGTTGACGGTTACCCCACCGCTCCTTTTTCGACAATCTCTCATTTGATCGAACAGCAATGCTCTCTGGAAGGCTTTACGGTCAAAACCGTTTCTATGGACAGTGTTCTGTTGCCCGGCAGCAAGATCGACAACACTGTCCGTGAGCGCTGCCTGCCGGAAGATACTGTCAAAGATCCCGTGCTGCTATATGGTGCTTTGTTTGACGGTACTTATGAAGACTTGTTTGACCCTGAAAAGCTGCGAAAGCTTCAGGAGGAAATCAAGTCATTCCGTTCTTCCGGCAAAGGAATTCTGCTGATCTATGGCGCAGGCAGTTTGTGCAAATCCTTGAGAGGGCTCTGCGATGAATCAGTATTTGCCGATGTTACACCTATGAAAACCATGTTAAATCTCAAGTGCGGAGCGTACAAAAACGTTGGCAGCAGCTCGGCGCTTCCCTTTAAGCAAATGGCAAGACGGTGCTATTACCTTGATTTTGAGCTGGCCCAGCATGTACGCGGCGAAATGTTTGAAGAAGGTCTTACCTGGTATATTATCGCAAACGACCCCAACAGCCTGACACTGCTTTCCTTTCCTTCCGTTGGCGTCATCTTTGACCGGGCGACGGAATATCCCCTGCGCTGCAAGCCGGTTTATCTGGAAGGCGTCTGGGGCGGCTACTACGTACAGCGGCTGCGCAGTCTTCCCAGGGAAATGAAAAATTGCGCATGGGTCTTTGATTTTATCCCTATGGAAGTCAGTATTGTCTTTGATCTTGCCGGCTTACAGCTTGAGTTTCCGTTTTATACTTTTGTGCAGCAGCAGGCGGAAAAGCTGATGGGAAAAGAAAGCGTAGAAAAATTCGGAAAGTACTTCCCTGTGCGGTTTAATTATGACGATACCTGGCACTCCAACGGCAATATGTCGATTCAGTGCCATCCGGGCGAAGAATATGTAAGGCAGGAAAACAACGAACTGGGAAGGCAGGATGAAAGCTACTATATCGTGGAAGCTGCCCAGGGCGCGAAAACCTACCTTGGCTTCTGCGATGACTGTGATCCGGATGAATTTATAGAGGCGGTCAAGCGTTCTGAAAAAGACGGCACTCCGGTTGACTATGAAAAGTACGTATATGCCGTCAAATCCGTTCCCGGCACGCAGGTCATGATCCCTGCCGGCACGATTCACGCATCAGGGCGGAATCAACTGATTCTGGAAATCGGCAGCCTGACGGTAGGTTCCTACACCTATAAAATGTACGACTATCTCCGTTCCGATCTGGACGGCAAGCCCCGTCCCATCCATACCTATCATGGAGAACGCGTACTGGCAAAGGAGCGCAAGGGCAAATGGGTGGAAGAAAACCTGGTCCAGCATGGTTATATTGTTGAAAAGAATGAGGAATGGGAAGAACTTGTAGTCGGCGAGCACGACCTGCTTTATTTCTCCCTGCGCAATCTCCGATTTATAAATAAAGCGCGTCAAAATACGAACGGGAAATTCCATGTACTGACTTTAGTGGACGGCGAACAGGTGATGATAAGGTCCCTTTCCGACCCTTCCCGGTATTTCATACAAAACTATCTCGACATTATCATCGTTCCGGCAGATTTTGGTGAATACGAAATCATCAATCAAAAGAAAGGTACTACGATCACGATTCACAAAACAGTATTGAAAGAATAAGAAACAGATGATACACTAAAGCTACAAGAAGTATAAAGGGAGCGTGTCTCGTGAACAGTTGTTACCTTAAGCTGCGGGAAAGTATAGACAGCCTTTCCAACAGCGAACAAAAAATTGCCAGATATATTGCGGATAACCCCTATGAGATTCCATCCCTTCCCATTGAAGATCTTGCGCGGTACTGTGATACCAGCAAGTCTTCTGTGGTACGTTTGTGCAAGACTCTGGGTTATAAAGGCTACAAGGATTTTTGTATGCACTTAAATGCGGACCTTGTCAGCTTTTCTCCGAAAGACGCCGCTTATTCCGATATCCTGCCCAACGACAGCCTGCGTTCCATCGCGGAGAATATAACCCAAAACAACATAAAATCGTTGGAAAACACCCTGAAACTGCTGGATTACAATGAGCTGGAGCGCGCTGTTTCGGCAATTGAGCAGGCGCACCGCGTGGATTTTTATGGCTGCGGTAACTCTGCCCTGGTAGCCTTGGATGCGCAGAACAAATTCATGCGCATTGACAAGGTTTCCATTGCTCACCCGGACTCTCATTTTCAGGTGGTATCCGCCGCCAATCTGACGCCCGATGATGTTGCCGTGCTGATTTCCTATTCAGGCGAGACACGTGATATTCTGGATCTGACCTCCATCATCGCGCAAACGGGTGCAACCACCATCAGCATCACGCAATATGGCAAAAACAGTCTGTGTGAAATGGTGGATATCAAGCTGTTCACAACGTCAATGGAAACCTCTCTGCGAAGCGGCGCCACCGGTTCCCGGATTGGCCAGTTAAATATCGTCGATATTTTGTTTTTTGCAGTGGCAAGCCGAAAATATTCCGATATTAAGGTATACTTGGACCGCACGGCAAACGCATACCGTAAAAAGAAAATGTAATGTAAAACACAAAAAAACAGGCCCGTTTTCGTGGTTAAACCCCACGAAAACGGGCCTTCTTTTAATATTATAGAGCAGCGAGCGTATCAGAATCCGAATCAAAGTATTGGTTCGGCTGGTTCTATAAGCTTTTAAATGGATTTTGTAAAGCATTTATTATTCTCCGAAGGGAATAGCGCCTTGCTCTGGTAAGACTAAATTCAGCAATAATAATCTGCTTGTTTTGACAGTTATAATCCTTGCCGTCTTCCTGTTGCTTTTAAAATGTATTCATTACAAATATGCTTATCTTTTACCTGCGTTAAACTTTTCTCGTTTCCACAAAGAAAACAGGTATCTATATCCGCTTTTAAAATTAGTTGACTGCCTTGTCTGGTAATTGCAATTTTGGTTTCTGGAGCCTACGATAATGCATCTCTAAAGTCTTGCGGTAAAACAATCCTCCCTAATTCGTCAATCTTCCTCACAATTTTATTTTGCAGCATTCATTCTCCTTTTTTATTATATGTTATCACAAGGAATTTTAGATGTCAATATGATATCATGTTGAACTCTTATGTTTTGAAGTTGTTTTGATATGATAGTGATATCAAATTGATCGGAGGTATTTGAATGGGCAATTATTATCCCCCGTTTTCACTTCGTATACCTGAAGAATTGCTTGAAAAGGTAAAATTTATCGCAAATGAAAACAAAAGATCGGCAAACAAGGAACTGGAGTTTATTATTCAGTCTTATGTTGACGATTGGGAAAAGAACAATAAGAAAATTAAAAATAAATGAAAAAACAGCTTGGAATAATAGCTGGTTCCAGTTCCTCCAACCTACGATCATTGTCGTTTTAAACCGGCTACTATCCCGTAGGCGGGAAGCGGCGCGTAAAAAGCTTACTTGCTTCGCGGCCCACGGCACTTTCGGATGTAGCCAAAAGCTCCGTGGGTAATGTGCTTTGAACGGCGCTTGGAACAGCCTCCTTGTTTTTATAAAAGCAGCGTGCGACCGGGAGATCTGGGTTTCCCCCTCTCATGGCCACACGCTTTGTTATGTACTCTTTTAGTTCAAATAGTCGCCTACATCGGTTTGGTTATACTGTTTAATAATTTTGACGATGACTGTGTCGTCCGGCTGCATTGTTTCTTCTATAATTTTGTATTTTGTACGGCTGCGCTCCAGACTGTTCTTGTAATGTTCTACCTCTTCTTTTACCATTTTCGCTGCATCATCATGTCCGAGGTCCTCTTTCAGCATAAAATGGAGCGTTTGGCAGATACAAGCCGCTTTTACTCGTTTCATCATCTTCACCTCCCTTCGGCGGTCATGCTTATATGAAAAACGGCATAACGCCAAGCATTGCCATGCGCTTGTCAGATGTTCCGCAGTACCCTCCGCCTTTAGCGGCTTCCCTTACCGACTTGGTTGCTTTCGTGTCTGACAGGGAAAATGTCCTGATACAATACTTTTTCAAAGCGACGAGCACCTTGTACTGCCCATTTCATTCCTCTGAAATACCGTGGACTGTACGGATGTATTCCTCGACTTTCTCCTGCGGAATAGAGAGCACATAGGAAAACTCCTCGCGAACCAGTTTTTCCGCTGCGGCTAATATGGCTTCATCCGCGCCCGGCAATTTCCTGCCGCGCAGACTGAGCTCCTGTTTTTTGAGATAAATACAGCGGATCATCGGCAACAGCTCTTCCTGAGCCCCATTTTTTAAAATTTCATGGAAGCAGGCGGTACGGGCATTTTTATCTTCCGTCCACGGGATTTTCTTTCCCTTTGCACCGGTCAGCAGCAGGCTGATTTCTTCCCTGCTCAAAACGCTGCGCAGCTTTGAACGCAAGGCGTCGTTATCAGTGGGAATACATAGGGTAGAAGCCGGGTTATTCAAAGGCTTTAACACGTAATAAACACGGGCATTCCTGTCTGGGGGAAACGAAAGCTCTTTTACATCTTCAATCATGCAAATCCCATGATTTCCGTATACGACATAGTTTCCTCTCTGGTAGTGGTCATGTTCCATGCTTTTTCTCCTTTCACAGGCGTTTTACTGGCTGAAAACAAAAGAGCGCATAGCGCAACAACTGGATTTGCGCTGTTATGCTACGCGCTGTATATACTTATTATAGCTGAAATCCACGGACTTCTCAAAGGGCATTTTGAACAAATCAACCATTATTTTTGGCCTTTGCCATGCGTTTTTTACTTTTTCTTATAAATCCAATCCCTTATAAATAAGAAAACTTCCGTTCCTATAAAAGAACAGAAGCATTTCTGTGGTTGTCCAAATGGCACCGAATGCCAGATTTGCGGCGGTTTCTTCAAAAAACATCAGGTATCCGTCAGTTCAAACGCGGGAAGGGGTATTTTTCTGACAGTCTGGAGGCGAACACGCCCAGGAATTATTTTTCTTTCCGCTGCTTTGAAGGCAGAAGTTCCTTATTGCGGAATTCATTGCTGGTGCGCAGAAGCTCTTCCCGGCTGCGGACAGCACGGATGGTACCCAGCACCGATGCGCCGACGCCTTCAGCCGGCTTTGGAAATCCGATGCCGTAAATTTCCAAGAAAAGTTCATCTGGCCAAGGCCGATGCGGTAGGTATATGTTTGTATGACGTCTGCCAATTTGTAGACGGTGGGGTTATAGAGAACGAGAATCTGGGTAAAACCGGCATCCAGTACAGAGCCTACCCGCATAGTCAGCATCAGCACAATGGTGGAAAGAATGCCCGAATCGTAATACAGTTTGATTTGCTGCAATGGATGTCACCGGTATCTTTCCTCGATTCCATGTTATTTTCCATAGATATAATTATAGAGTGCATTGTTTTTTAGGACGATTTTTAGATTTATAGAATTATTATTTATTCTTTTTCTAGAACGATAAGAAATATGTTTTTTCTATTTACATTTCTCAAACGATTTACAAACAAATCTGAAATACGGGAATAGTAGGATAAATTAAAAAGAAAGCGGATTATTGTTTTAAATTTACGGCTGTTCATATAGAATTAAAGTTTTTGATTAAGCGGTGCCAAATGAGGCAAAAGAAAACAGTTCCGGCATTTATTCAAACGGTTCTTCATGCTAATTCTGAAATGACGGAGCGTTTTAGTCCTGATATCAACCGTTCCCTGCAAATGACCGGCGCTTCCGGTGCGGCAAATATCCTTGCTTATCTGTCTCGTGCTAATCCAGACGGCAATCCTGTCGTTTGCAGACGCACAGGTGGACATGCAACCCGGCAGCCAACGGTCTGATTGGGATTTTTATGGGAAGCTGCGCTACCACGCTGGGTATCATCATGATTGCCGCATTCGGCAGATAAAAATCCTAGGCACGGGCGCGCACTTCTGCTGGATGCCGGGATGTCCAACATCATGGACGCCGGTCTTGCTATGGGAATTTCCGGACTGGCCATTGCGCTGCTGGCTTATCCGGTGTATCGCTTCATCACCGGAAACCGCAAGAGAAAGTACGCCGATCAAATTTTGAGGCTGAGCGATGAGCTGATGAAGTAATCCGCTTATCACATGAAAAGCAAAAACACAGAGAACGACACGGCATAAGCAAAAAGATTTGTCTATGTCGTGTCGTTCTCTGTATCATCCTTGCTATTCCTGCTTTTATTGGCTGGGGGGTCCCCTATCTGCTCTTCCGCAATATCAGCAGCCATAAACCGACGGGGGTCAGTCCGTTGATTGATAAGAAACACGATGAAATCTATGAGGCCTGTGAAAAGGCCAGCAGCCTGCTTAGTGATTAAAAAGAGTTGCTTTTATAAACTCCCGTGTTTCCTTTAAAATATAAATGGAAAAGGAGGTTCGCACATCGTGCGGAAAATTGGTGCGACCGATTAAAGTCTAAGGCATAAGAAAAGCCGTAGGATACAATAGATATATCCTACGGCAAACTTAAAAATCAAACGCGACCCTACGGGAAGAAGGCATTATCTTCCTCGCTTTTCATCTCTCCTGTATCGTGCCTGTACTGCCTAGTCTGCACAGTTGGAAACGAATCAGGTAAGGCCTATTTATTATACTCGTCATACTTTGCGTATGCTTCGCTGTACACAGAGAGTATCTCATCAATTCCCATCTTCTGGATTTCCGCCACAAACTGGTCAAATCCATCCAGAGACTCGGTGCCCATAACGAAATTATTGGAATGCTCCTGCACATACGTCTTAATATCCGTCAGCTTTCCGCTGATATCGCCGATCGTCGCTTCATCAAGCGGCAGATTGGGGAAGTTCGGATATAACGCATCATTATCAATATAGAGCTTCCAAGTATCAGAAACACTTTTCAGAGCAGTCTGCGCCTCGCACTCATAGGTGGCGACAAAGGGCAGACCAACCTGCATCCCTTCATTGATTCTGACTGTGGCGGCATCCAAGCCGTCTGTGTTATTCAGGACTTTGTCCGCAAATACCGGCTTTCCATCTTGCAGGGTATAGTCCTCTCCTTCAACGCCATAGTTCATCAAAATCTGGCCGTCCTCAGAGAACAGGTAATCAAGATACTTAATGGTTTCCTCAGTGTGCTTGTTGGCGGCTGTAATAACCGTTCTGGGAGTAACGGAGGACTGCGGTCTTTCCTTGTAACGATCCCCGTTAGGACCTTTAACAGGCAGCATGCCTACATATTCATAGCTGGGGTCCAATTTTGCAACAGCAGTATTGCCGTAGCCCAAGCCGCTGAGAGGCCAAGCATAGAACATACCGACTTCATTTTTGGCAATCTTTCCGCGGAAAGTGTCCGAATCGTTGGCATTAATATAATTTGCGTCGATAAGCCCCTCGGAATACAGCTTGTTACAGTACTCAAGCCCTTCCTTATAGCTCTCCTCCAGAGGGCCATACTTAATGGTATTGTCGTCATAGTCTACATAAAAACTTTCATGCGAGCCAAATGCGTTCATCAGAATTGTCAAATCAGGCAAACCGGAATCAGGGCAGAAAGGAATCGTGTTGCCGTCCCCGCTCAGGTTATTGTCCTTAAACGCTTTCAGCACATTATACAGATCATCCGTCGTTTCAGGCATCTCCATGCCTACTGCGGCCAGCCAGTCCTTACGAATGGCAAAAATTTCGCCGGTGCCGACCTCGGTTGTACCGGGCAGACTGTAGATTTTCCCATCAGGGCCCTTTGAATCTGCCTTTAAACTGGGCATTTCATAAGGCGGGTTTTCAAAAAAGCTTTTGATGTTGGGCGCATATTGACTAATCAGATCATCTAGCGGAACAATAGCGCCTGAGGCCGCATACTTGTCAAATACCGCCTTGCTGCCTGCGTCGGAATAACTCACAACATCAGGCAGTTCTCCCGATGCCATAATCAGATTCAGCTTCGTAAGATTGTCGTCTGCGGGAAGCAGCTGCCAATCCAGATGAATATTCGTTCTTTTCTCCAGCTCCTTGAACACTGCCATATCGTTTCCATACTCTGCGTCGCCCCAGTTATAGCAGACAAACTTCAGTGTAAGGGTTTCACTCACGATCGGCAAAGTGTTTTCAGTTACATCCCCCGAGCCCGCAGAAACAGACGAAGACTGGCCTTGGGAGCTGGACTGCGAGGTTCCTCCGCAGGCCGCAAGCCCCACAACAAAAGAAGACGCTATAAGCAGCAAGAACGCTTTCTTAAAAAGTGATTTCATTGTTTTTCCTCCGATTTTAATATTCTAAACAGGAAAGCCCCATGACTCACCTGCTAGTTTGATAAAATAACCCGACCGCTCCGCACACCACCGATCAGCCCTTCACAGCGCCGATCATCATGCCTTTGACGAAATATTTCTGCAAAAAAGGATAGATACAAAGAATGGGGACCGTTGAGACGACAATCGTTGCATACCTTACGCTCATGGAAATCAGATCCTGCCTGTCGCTTACCTGAGAGCTGTTAACCCCTCCCACAGAAAGCAATATTTCTCTCAGCACCATTTGCAAAGGATACTTTTTCTCGTCATTCAAATACAGCAGCGCGCTGAAATAGCTGTTCCAGTGAAACACCGCGTAAAACAGAACCATAACGGCCAGTACAGGCCCGGATAGGCGAAGGACAATCCTGAACAAAACCTGTAAATCATTGCACCCGTCAATCTTGGCCGCCTCTATAACGCTCGCCGGCATCTGCTCAAAAAAGGAACGCATGATAATCAGATAGAACGCATCAATGGCAGTAGGAATCACCAGCGCCCACATGGAATCGATCAGATGTACGCTTTTCACCACCAGAAAAGTAGGTACCATGGGCGCCGTAAAAAACATGGTAAAAGCTACATAGAAATTGATCGCTTTTCGTCCTGAAAAACCCGGCCTCGACAAAGGATATGCCATAACGGCCGTCATAAAAACGTTTACTGCCGTTCCTACAACAACATACCAGATGGTATTGCGGTAAGAAAGCCACAGTTTACCGGACTTAAACACTTCCTGATATGCGTCAAAGTTAAAGCTTTTGGGTAAGACAATAACCTCCCCTCTGACAACCGCGAACGGATCGCTGAAAGAAGCGCTGACTACGTAAACAAAGGGATACAGAGTAGCAAGAACGATCACCGATATTAACAGATAGTTCACCGCATAAAAAATCTTTTCGCCTTTTGTTGCTCTTACATTCATTCCGGCTCTCCCCCTACCACAGACTGATTTCGCTTAATTTCTTGCTGACCTTATTAACAATAAAAACCAAAGCGAAATTGATTACCGACTGAAACAGGCCCACGGCCGTTCCAAAGCTGTACTCTCCCCCAACGATGCCGCGCCGGAAAACATAGGTATTGATAACATCTGCGGTTTCATAGGTGCTCGTATTGTACATTAAAATAATTTTCTCGTACCCTACGGAAAACATGCCGCCCAAAGCCATGATCAGCATAATAACGACAGTAGGCAGGATACCGGGAAGCGTGACATGCCATATCCTTTTAAACTTTCCAGCGCCATCGATCATAGCCGCCTCATACAGCTGAGGATCCACCCCCGCTAGAGCGGCAAGATAAATAATACAGCTCCAGCCCAGATCCTGCCATATTCCCGAACCGATATAAATGGTTCTGAACCACTGAGGACTGCCCATAAAATTGATCGGGGTTCCTCCCATGGCCTTTATAGCCAGATTAATCAAACCGGACTCAGGTCCCAGCAGACTGCTGATAATACCGACAATCACGACCGTCGAAACAAAGTGAGGAAGATAACTTAACGTCTGAGCAAGCTTCTTAAATGCCTTTCCCTGGACTTCATTCAGCATAAGAGCAAAAATAATAGGCGCCGGGAAGCCCCAGAACAAGCCATATATATTTAACAAAACCGTATTTCTCAACAGTCTCAGGAAATAAGGGCTTTCAAAAAATTGCCCGAACCACTTAAAACCTACCCAAGGTCCCGCCAAAATCCCCCTGAACGGTGAATAGCTCTCAAAGGATATAACCAGCCCCGCCAGAGGCGCATAAAGAAAAATTCCAAAATACAGTATTCCCGGAATCACAAGCAGCCATAAATAGCGCTCTTTCCAAAACACTCTTGCAATACGCCTTGCCTTTATCCGCGATTTACCCGTCCGCACTCCAACATTCCTTTCCTGTATTTGTGGTTGTGTCATTTAACAGCCCCCCAAATTTTTTAACATGCAATACTACGAATTTCGCTGCAACGTATGCCGTCCTTCTAAACTCCAGGCAATCCTGATCAACAGCACTTCCATAAATCAAACGGCAAACCGGTACAATGTCATCATATCACATAAGCCTGAAAATGTTCTTGTCCCAAATTGCTTTTGTATTATTCCATCTTTGCCCTTATTTTTCTTTAAAAAATAAATGAAGCTCTCCTTTACTGTCGCCACAAAAGCGACGACAAAAGAGAGCCCCATTATGTACTCTGCCCGTGCTCCAGGGAAACCTTTAACAGGATGATTTATTCTCCAGACTTTCCTGATAAGTGGAGGGAGAGACTCCAAAGGTGCGCTTAAATGCCTTACTGAAAGACTGGAGCGTCCCAAAATTAAGCATTAAAGCTATCTGAGTAATATTATAGCAGCCATTCTCCATCATCTGCAGGCTCCTCTCCATTTTTTTGCAGTTAATATAGCTTTGCAGTGTTTTCCCCATTTTCTGATGGAAAAGATGGGACAAATATACGCTGGAATAGCCCAGTTTGTCAGCTATATCCTTCACGCCTTCAATTTCCATTAGATTACTTTCAATATATTTCACAACGCCATATACCGTACTGCCTATTACATTTTCATTATCATACGCAATGGGCTTTACTTCAGGCAAGCTCTGAAACGTCCGGTAAGTCGTAACAATAATCTGAATCAAATAGCACATGATCATTTCTTCAGAACAGGCCGGCGTATGATAAAATTCCGCGAGGAGCTTATGAAACAGTGAACGAATATCGAATCTGTCACGCTTAATCCGGTCTCTGATGGGATTGGAAAAAAAGTCAAAGACCGTTTGCATCTCTTTATTTTCAAAATTTTTGTCAGTATCAAAACCCAAATATAAAAAGCGCAGATTACTTTGCTTGGAGGACTCGACCGCATGCGTTTCGCCGCGCTGGTTAATAATGATATCTCCTTCCCGAACCGGGAGACGGCGCCCGTCAATCGAAAAAGTTCCTTCCCCCGATACCACAAAACTCAGTTCATCGCAAGCTTGACAATGAGGCTCTGCTTCGAATCCTCTTTCACAGCAGAGCTCGCCTATCTGGAACAGCTTGACAGGGCCATACCTGCGGGGACTTTCAAAAAAGCTGTTATTAAACTCAAAACAAAGTCCTTGGCTGTCGCCCCCGTAATTGCGATCCTTTCTTGAGAAAAAGCCATTCGTCCTACGCAGCTTGGTTTTCAGAAAATCTACGGCAAAACGAATATCCTCCTCCGGGTTTTCTGTTTTTTCCCTTTCAACGGTCAGGTATCCCTGATAGCCTATTCCCCTTAAGGCAGCAAGGTAGGCGTCAAAGTTGACCCCGCCCTGGCCCAAGCGGACTTCTTTAAAATAGTCTTCAAAACGAACTGTACTGACCTCAGCTTTAGGAGAAGCATCATAGATACTGGCGAGATCCGCCGATTTCAGCATGACGCCGTCGGTAGCATGGGTATGCACAATATATTGCCCGAGAGTGTTTACCGCTCTCACAGGATCATCGTTTGCCACCATCACCAGATTGGCAGGATCAAAATTAACACCGATCCCCTTGACTCCCGCATCTTCTATGAAGCGTGCCAGCGAAGCCGCCTTTTCCTGCCCGGTTTCAATAGCAAAAGTAGCACCGCAGTCATACGCATATTCCCCCAGCATACGGCACGCATCCTGCATCACCGCATACCTTCTTCCGCTTCTGTCGGCAGGAATCCCGCCTATATGCGTGGTAACCACGCGGCAGCCCAATTCCAGACCCAAGTGGATAATCTTTTTGGATTTTTCAATTTTCCAGGGATTATCCTCAGCCCGGGCAAAACCGTAGCCGCCAAGATCGCCGCAGAGAGCGGTAACTTCCAAGCCCAGATTCTGAATCTGTTTTAATTTTTCCTTCACTTCTGTTTTAGAAAGCCGGGCAGGATCCATTTCACCGTCAACCGCATAAATCTGAATTCCCTGCGCCCCTGCCTCATGAGCTTTTTGCAGTCCGGCTCCTACCCCCAGCTTAAAAGAATCCACTAAAACACCGATTTTGAAATCATCCATATTCAACGCACTCCTTCATACCTTTTTAAAGAAAACAACAATCCTGCATAGATTTTTCAGATAAAACCGAAAAATGAAAGGTCCCACGAATATCCTTTAAAAATATACAAATGAATTGGAGGTGAAAACATGATTTTTCTCTCTTTAACACAATTATATATATAATATTTACGAAAAGCTTGACTTATTTTACTAAAATATTAATTGGAAGGGCAAAATTGACTAATAATTCTAATGTAATTTATGGAAATAAACAAAAAAAGGTAATGCCTACAACAAATAGGCGTTACCTTTTTTGTTTATCTGTGCATCCGAACAAAAACCTCTATAAAAATTATTTCTTACTTTCCTGAGCTTTCCGTTTACAGAATACAGCCAAACCCGCACAAAGAATGATTACAAACGGTAAGACTGCAGAAGTACCATGATCGCCTGTATCCGGAATAGGCTGTTGATCACCGTCGGCACCAGAAGAGGGATTTGGAGAAGTATCGGAGGAACCCTCGGAAAGGGACGCTATCGCATAAGTTGAGAAGTGATCGGTCTCAAAAACGACCGACTTCGCCGCAGAGTCATACCGGGCGCCTTCTACCTTCTGCAGGGTTCCGCCGGAACCAATATACCAGACTACGATTGTGTCAGCGGTTTCGCCTTCTTTCAAGGTATAAGGAATCGTTACTTTCACCTTGCCGCCGCCAAAGCTGCTGACAGGAGTAGCTCCCGCTATAACAGAAAACTCATATACTGCGGCGCTGCCAATTTTTGCTTTGATTTCATCTGAAAGCGACGAGGTATCTGCTATACCCGCGACAATTTTTATCGTATCCTCTGAAGTCTGAGCGGCAATACTGCTTAACGCATCGGCGCTGAATGTAATGGCCGCTATGCCCGAAGAAACCACGAAATCGGAAACACCGCTCTTGGCAATTTTTCTGAGGGAGGCAACGGGAACAGAAACCTGTGTCTTCTGTGTTTTTTCTGTGGAGTCCACCTTCACCTCTACAACCGCTTTTGTTTTGCTTTTTGCGGCAACGGCCAACGACTCCCTGATTGCGGCGTTAATATCAGACTTGCCCACAATAACTTTTCTGGACTCGTCAGAGCCGAAGTTTTCTGTCTTTATGGTATAAGTGGTAGTATCTCCTTTTGTGATGGGAACAACGGGACTGGAAGGTTCATCCTCATCGGAGTCGCCGGGCTCACTGGGATCTACAGGCTCGCCGGACAACTGCTCTATCACTGTCTTGCAATCCTCCAGCTTGCTTAAATTGCCGATATCCTCAAGGGACGCCCCGGCCGATACCGCAGCTTCCACTAACCTTTGCGCGGCTTCAACGTCGGATTTATCCGCCAGCGTCAGGTTGTAGCTTCCGGGAAGCAGGTCAATGGCATCCTGAGCGGCATTCGCCGCCGAACCGATCTGATAGGCTTCTTCCAGTTCTTCAGTTCTTGCAAGAGGCACCATCATCAGATTGGAGCCTTCAGCATAGTAGAGATTGCCGTCATTGCCAAGGGTGGTCAAGCCGGCGTAACCGGTCAGCGTGTCATATCCCATGGTCTGGGTGTCAAAGGCTGTCACCCTTCTTCCAATGGTGGTGTAAAGCAGGCCGTCCGCTCCCCATCTGAGATAATAGGGTCTCCATGCGCTGTCGGTGTCGTAGTTCATATTGGACACCAGGATCCTGTATTTGACGACCTCCATGGTATCGGGATCCAGCGCGACCAACGCGCCGTCCACCGCCGCCCAAAGCAGGCCGTCTTTGCCGAAGGTCAGCGAGCCGATCATGACCGGGGTCGTTCTTTCCGTCTGTTCATAGGTCGCCTTCAGGCCCGGAATATGGATGGTATAGGTGTCGACCAGCTCTTTGCTCTCGGCATCCCAAACAAAGATGACCGCCTGATCCGCCTCGGAGGTTTTTCCGATTCCTCCGGCAACGGAGGTTCCCCCATACACCAGTCCGTCCTTATAAGCAAGGCCCGTAATGCTCTGCTTATTGATCAAATTGCCGTATTCCGACCAAACGCCGCTCTGTTCGTCGTATACCGTCAAAGCGCCGCCCAGCTTGCCATAATCGGGTATGGTGCCCACGAACAGCTTGTTACCACCGGAGGTAATGGCAAACGGTCTGTCCTGATCGCTGCCGATGTCATAGACCAGTCCGGGATTGATCGACGAATCGTCTTCATAGAAAAAGTCCTCGTCAGGGTTGTAGGCAAAAATCCGGGCGCTGCCGTAAGTTCCAAAATACACCTTCCCGTTCAAAAAGCCGATTCCTTCCGGCTGGTCCATTCTGGACGCGGTATATAAAACGTTGCCGGAATCGGGATCAAAAACGCTGGAGCCGTACTGGTATCCGCCGATATACAGATTCCCATCAGGCCCTTTCTCCAGAGACTGAATATCCACCGCCTGAGGAGGAATGTCCAGATAAATCTTTTCCGCCGTGTTTTCCAGAGGATCATAAATCGTCAGTCCTCCGGCATCGTCGGTGATGGCCAAAAGCTGCCGCCCTTCTTCAGTCGAAGTAAACCAGCTGAGCGCGTTGGATGCGGCACCGGGAAGATAGGGTGAATCCTCCACTTCGCTGGCGGTATTGGTAGAGCAGTCATACTGCCAGATTCTGCACTTAGATTTAAAGTAAATGATGTTGCCGTTATAGGGAGACGGGGAGGAAATCGCCTGTTCAAAAGACAGGGTGGTCACCCCTTCCAAGGTATCCCCGTCCAGCACAA
>ENA-UOOK01001655-UOOK01001655.1-fermentation-metagenome-genome-assembly--contig:-NODE-1655-length-28906-cov-4.251152_pt1 | contig 28906 bp, 26 predicted proteins | sample MGYA00245777_ERZ724023 | MGnify/ENA primary metagenome ERZ724023 (study PRJEB28704, sample SAMN03018312) | fermentation metagenome | biome: anthropogenic terrestrial biome; feature: soil; material... | reverse complement strand
GCTTTTTAGTTTTCCTTTTTCTGTTTGAGACTTTTTCACACAGTCTGCCGTCCCCTTGACAACCCCCTTGACAACCCTTTAATTACATTATTTTTTCCAGGCCGTAATATAGCCCTTGCAATTCCCTTATCTTCTTAACTGTCATCACTACTCCGGGCATGAATCCAACTCTATCAAAAGAATCATGCCGTATTCGTAAACTTTGTCCCACCCCACCGAAAATAACTTCCTGATGGGCAACAAATCCTGGCAGCCTGACGCTGTGAATTCTTATTCCATTAACTTCTCCGCCCCGGGCTCCGGCAATTTTTTCGAATTCCCGACTATTTCGAGCCGGGTTGCGGGGGCTTTGTTCCGTTATCATTTCAGCCGTTTTAATAGCTGTACCGGAGGGGGCATCCATCTTCTGATCATGATGCATTTCTATAATCTCCACATCTGGAAAATAACGCGCCGCTTCCTGGGCCAACTTCATCATTAAGACAGCCCCAATCGCAAAATTCGGTATTACCGCTACCCCTACCGCATTTTCCAGAGCCAACTTCTCCAATTGCTTTAATTCCACCTCATTTAAACCAGTTGTACCTACTACACAGCTTATTCTATGCTTTAGGGCTGTTTTAGCATTATTATAAACAGCCTGCGGATTGGTGAAATCAATCATTACATCAGGTTTAGTTATTTCCAGCAGATGATCGAGGTCATTATCCACCTTCATTGTCAATTGACCCGGCATCCCGCCTTCCTGCTCTCCTTTGGCTCTTATATCTACCAAGCCTACCAGTTCCAATTCTTCGTCATTCTGAACTGCTCTAGTTGTTTCCAGGCCCATTTTACCAAGCGCTCCTGAAACGATAACTTTGATTCTTGCCGCCATATGACCTTACCTCCCTTTATCACTTAAGGAATATTCTTATATATTTTCGAATCATAGTCAAGGAACACAGCTTTAATGTCGCCGACAGATTTTCTATAGTATAATAACTGCGTACTTATATTTAGAGGTGAAATAAAATGCCTTTTGACGGATTGGCTATCAGAGCCCTGAGCAGGGAACTTAATTCTAATTTATTGGATAGTCGTATTGATAAAATTCATCAACCCGAAAAAGATGAACTGGTCTTTTCTGTACGTCAGGCCCAAACCGGCACCGTGAGGTTAGTCTTATCAGCTAATCCCCAATGGGCCCGAATCCTTATTACCAGCGAAAAAAAGGCCAACCCCAGTCAGCCGACCGCATTCTGTATGCTCTTGCGGAAATACCTTGAAGGCGGCAAGATAAAAGAAGTAAAACAGATAGGAATGGAACGCATTCTCCATATTCGTATTGAGGCACTTAATGATTTTCGGGAATGGAAAGACAAACTGCTGATTTGCGAGTTTATGGGCCGTCATTCTAATATTATCCTTATTAACTCTGAAAATGGACTTATCCTGGATTGCATAAAGAAAGTGGGCAGCGATAAGAGCTCATATCGTGAAGTCCTGCCGGGCAAGCCATATATCCCACCCCCTTCCCAGGGAAAATTGAATCCTCTCGATACAGGTTTCGAGGATTTTGCCAGTGCGATCTGGAAGCAGGAGGAAAATACCAGTTCCGCTGCAGCTCTATTTAATGTCTATACCGGGCTGAGTCCTTATAGTGCTCGGGAGATTTGTGCGGCTGTTGGTGTGGATACTAATCTTCCGATAGGGGAGTGTGGAGAATTTGAGTTGAGCAGAATATATCAATCCACCCAAACCTTTATAAAAAATATTGACCAGGGAAAATTTAACCCGGCTGTTCAGTACCAGAAAAACAAGCCGGTTGATTTTACTCCTTACCAACCCTTAACCGCCCCCCCACCAACGGTGGTTAGAACATTCTCCTCCATGAACGAAGCATGTGACGTTTATTACCGACAGAGGCTGGACCAGGTTCGGTTGGAGTCAATGCAGGTCAGTCTGACCCGTAAAATAAATGAGCACTTGCATAAAGCTTATAGGAAAAAATTCCTCCAAGAAGGTGACCTTAGCCAGGCTCAAAAAAACGAGAAATATAAAACCTGGGGTGAACTGTTGACTGCTTACGCCCATAAGTTTAGAAAAGGTGACTCAGTGGCTGATTTACCTGACTTCTACACCGGTGAACAGGTAAGCCTGCCGCTCGATGTTCGTTACACACCCATTCAGAACGCTCAGCGGTATTTCAAAATCTATAGCAAAAGCCGGGGGGCACAGAAACACCTTAGCCGCCTCATGGCAGAGAACCAGTTGGGCATAGACTACCTGGAATCCGTACTGGTTGCTGTACAGCAAGCGGAAAGCCCGGAAGGGATCGGAGAGATAATAGAAGAGTTGGAAAAGGAAAACTATTTAAGAGCAGGTTCCTCCCGCAATAAAAGAAAACCCGAACGCAGTAACCCCCGTAAATTTCTGTCTTCGGATGGTTTGGAAATAAGTGTGGGCAGAAACAATGTGCAAAATGACCGTTTAACTCTGCGGGATTCAAAGCGCTCTGACCTGTGGCTGCATGCCCAGCAGATACCCGGCACCCATGTAATAGTTAGTCTGCCTCCTACAATGACCACGATTGACGATATCCCCGATCGCACCCTGGAAGAAGCAGCTGCACTGGCCGCTTATTTTAGCAAAGCCAGCAGTTCGCAGAAGGTTCCGGTTGACTATACCTTCCGTAACAATGTAAAAAAACCCGGCGGTGCCAAGCCGGGTATGGTTATTTATGATAATTATTGGACCGTAATGGCTAACCCTGATCCAGATATGGTGGATAAACTGCTGGAGACCCAGGTTGGTGGGAGTCAAAATGATTAATTATCCTGCGGCCTGATAAACTTGGCCGTAAAAAACTCCCTAAACGCCTGGCGGTTATGCGGTTTTTCCAGGTACATATGGTTGTCCGCCTCCTTGAATACATCCACCATACTCTGGCATGCATTTTCTTTAACAGCCCATCCTACCGATAAACTAATTGGCACCGGCGGGGATGAATTACGAGTATCGGCGACGGTTTCCCTAATCCTGTCGCAGGCTGCGGCAACTATTTCCGGTGAACAATCCGGAAGCAGAACTGCAAATTCATCTCCTCCAATACGCGCTACCACATCACTTTCTCGAAAGCACTTTAATAAAATCTGGGCCACCGTGAACAGAAGCATATCTCCAGCACCATGTCCCAAATTATCATTGACCAGTTTCAATCCGTCCACATCGCAAACAACTATTCCCACCGGATCAAAGCGACCTCTCTGCATGCGCTGCATTTCCTCTTCAAAATAGTTGCGATTATAAAGTCCGGTGGGCTTGTCATGCATATTTAGGTAGCGCAGCCATTCCTCCATCTGTTTGCGGGCAGTTATATCCCGCATTATTACCTGTACCATTTTTCTACCCTGGAGCTGTATGTAATTAAGACTCAATTCCACATCAAATTCAGTACCATCACAGCGCCACAGACCCAGTTCAAATATCTTGGGCTCCCCCTGCAATACCCTCTCACCCTTTTCAGTCAGTATATCCATGGTACTCCGGCCATCCAGTTGAACGGGGGGGATGAAACGCTCGACCGTTGAACCCAGCAGCACGTGCTGTGGGCAGCCAAAAATATCCGCTGCCCGCCGGTTACAGTCTACAACTGTCATGTTATCTATTAAGATGATGCCATCATTGGCCCATTCAAATAAGAGCCGGTATTTTTCTTCACTTTCGCGTAGTTTCTCTTCCATTTCCAAGCGTTCTACATCGGTCGTTAATATTCTCTCCGCCATAAACTCACCTGCCCGCTTTCGAAATGACAACATTGCATCATTTTATTATATCAACTGAGCCATCGGAATTAGACCGGGCCTCATTACCTTCTTCTAGAATATATATTTTATGGTTAAGAGTATCTATGGCTATCTCCCGGTTGATAATCGTCGCTACTTCCTCTTTGGTAATCAGGGTTCTGATCTGCACACCGTTATCGTAAAACTCAATATGCATCTTATCGCCGTTATCCTTGTTGATAGATTTTTCTTGAAATTGCCCATAAGGTTTCATAAAAACATATTTATAGCCGCCCTCGACAAATTGCATCTCTACCCCATTTAAAAATATCTTCATGTAATTATTAGACCCCCCTGCTATTAGTTACGACTGCCCGGTTTGACTGCCTCTCCCTTCCCTTCCTGGCACAGCGGACATTCCTCCGCCTCCCACGATTCTATATCCATTATGAGTACTGCCTCTTTTCTAACCCCAAAGTCAACCTTACCGGCACTCCGGTCAACCAGTACCGCTACCCCTGCTACCTCCGCCCCTGATTGGCGCACAATATCCATGACCTCCATTACTGAACCACCGGTGGTTACCACATCTTCTACTACCAAAACCTTATGCCCCGGTTCCAGTTTAAACCCACGTCGCAGGACCATCTGGCCATTTTCCCGCTCGCAAAAAATCCCGGGAACCTTTAATTGACGAGCTACCTCATAAGCGACAATAATTCCTCCCATAGCCGGTCCAATAACAAAATCAATCTTTTCGTCAGCATACTTTTCGGCAATATGAAGAGCTAATTGTTCTGTATACTGGGGGTATTGTAAAACCAGAGCACACTGCATATAGCGGTTGCTGTGTCTTCCGCTGGTGAGCTTGAAATGCCCCTCCATCAACGCCCCGGATTTGGTAAATATTTCGATTGCCTGTTCTTTAGTTAACATTGCTAGGCCTCCAATTCCTCAATAATTTTTTGGGCGGCAGCACAGGGGTCGGCAGCCTGAACAATGGGGCGACCGATCACCATATAATCTGCACCCCGATCAAGTGCCTGGCGGGGGGTGGTAATACGCTTCTGGTCATTTGCCGCTGACCAGAGAGGCCTGATTCCGGGGGTGACAATCTTAAAGTCGGGCCCACATGCCTGACGAATGGGGCTAATCTCCTGCGGCGAACACACTACCCCGCCCATTCCCGATTCTTTTGCCATTAATGCCCATTTTACCACTAACTCCTCCACCTTCATACCAGTCACAAACATTTCTTCCGCCAGTTCCCGCTGCGAAATGCTGGTCAAAACTGTGACCGCCAGAATTATAGGAGGCGTTATTCCCCTTTGGTCTGCTTCCTCTTGGGATGCTGCTGCCACCTTGCGCATCATTTCTCTTCCTCCGGCCGCATGAACATTAAACATATAAGTATTCAGACGGGTCAGGACTTTGCCGGCTGAACCCACTGTGTTGGGAATATCATGTAATTTCAAGTCCAGAAATACCCGGCCCCCCAAATCATGAACCCGGTTTACTATATCGGGACCAACACTGTTATATAGCTGCATTCCTATCTTGAAAACACCTACATAACCGCTCAATTTCTTGACCAGAGCCAGGGCCTCTTCCCGCGTATCGACGTCCAGGGCCAGCACAATTCTATCCTTAGCCTCCATCAGTATTCCTCCTTTGGATTACATATTACTATTGTATAGCGGCTCCTACTATATCACTCAGTTTCTGCACCTTATTTTCCAACATAAATGTCTTTAATCCGGATACGATATCATCCGCCAGCTGCGGGTTGACAAAATTGCCGGTACCGACTGATACTGCAGTAGATCCGGCCATGATAAATTCCAGCGCATCCGTAGCATTCATTATTCCGCCTCCTCCCAATATGGGCAGATCTATCTCCCGGCGTACCTGATATATCATGCGCAGAGCGACCGGTTTTATAGCCGGTCCCGACAACCCGCCAAAAACATTCGCTAAAACCGGTCGCCTGGTTTTGACATCAATCGCCATCCCCATCAGGGTGTTAATCATAGATAAAGCATCGGCACCGCCTTCCTGGGCGGCCCGGGCTATCTCTACAATATCGGTGACATTCGGACTGAGTTTGGGCATCACCGGCAGAGAAGTCTCCGCTTTTACCGCCTGCACTACATTTTTAACCATAATCGGATCAGTTCCAAATTGAAGACCACCCTGTTTGACATTGGGGCAGGATATATTAAGCTCAATGCCAGCTATCCCCGGACAACCCTCCAATCGGGCGGCTATGCCTGCATATTCTGCGATGGTATTACCGGCCAGATTAGCAATCACCGTCACCTTTTTTTCATACAGATAAGGAAGATACTCGTTCACAAATACGTCAATTCCAGGATTCTCAAGTCCAATAGCATTCAGCATACCCGCCGCTGTTTCAATAATGCGGGGGGGAGCATTGCCAAAACGCGGTTCCAGTGTAGTGCCCTTGACTATCACCGCCCCAATCCCGGCTATATCAATATAATCCTCATACTCCCGGCCATAGCCAAAAGTGCCCGAGGCCACTGCGACGGGGTTGTTCATCTTTATACCACCGAGGTTAACGGTCAGGTCCAACTCCATCTCTTTACTAAGCTGTTCCATTGCAGCACCCCCTCTCAACCCATATTCTTATAAAGTTCAACTTCATTAAAATTAAAAACCGGCCCATCTTTACACACCTTCACATACCCTTCATCAAAGGTTTTGAGCCGGCGGGCACAACCTAGACAGGCGCCCACTCCACAGGCCATATGTTCCTCGAGCGACACTTCACCCCAAATATTATGGGCCTGTGCCCACTGAGCCACTGCTGCCATCATCGGTTCCGGACCACAGGTATATACTTTATCGATATCACCGGGGTTGTTCAGCCCGGTAAGCAAATCAGTTACCAATCCCTTATGCCCGCTGCTCCCATCCATGGTGGCAGGTAAGACCTGCATATCCAACTCATCAAACTTGCAGGTCACGAGCTGTTCAGCAGTCCCTGCTCCGCACATAACCAACACCCGGCATTGCCTCTCCTTTAAGACCCGGCCCAGATACAGGAGAGGGGCAATCCCCACTCCACCGCCTACCAGAATTATGTTTTCCGGTCGGTGAGGCAGAGTAAAACCTCTTCCCAGTGGTCCCATGACATCAATATATTGGTTGGTCTTGAGACCTGTCAATAGATCGGTGCCCTTACCTACTACCCGGTAAAGAAGTGAAATCCTGCCGCTGCCCTCCACCACATCATAAATGCTCAAGGGGCGGCGCAGCAGAGGGGCATCTGTACTGCCGGGCCTGACATGCAGGAATTGGCCCGGTTTACATCCCCGGGCGATAGCCGGGGATGTAAACTCCATAATAAACATATCCCTGGCTACCTGTCGGTTACTAAGCACCATTCCTTTTTCTAATCCAGACATATATTCATACCTCCGCGATTAATCCTTATTTGAATGATCCGTTAACATATTCTTGCAAGGAATTGCACTGCATATCTCCAAGGTGCTTCCCTTCCCCCATAACTTCCTGCATAACCTTTAAGGTATCCAATGAAGTCAAACAGGGAACATTTAGTTCCACTGCTACCCGCCGGATTAGAAATCCGTCACTGAACTGGGTACGACCGTGGGTGAGGGTGTTGACGATAAAATCCACCCGACCCGAACGGAGAAGATCGACAATATTGGGAGAGCCTTCTTTTATCTTTTTAACTGCTTCCACTTCAATACCAAAATCGCTCAAGGCTCGAGCCGTACCTTCCGTAGCTATCAGTTTAAAGCCCATATCAGCAAAACCTTTAAGGATGGGCAAAGCTTCTTCTTTATCCTTGTCGGCAATGGTGGCTACAATAGTCCCTTGCTGAGGAATTTCCATTCCGGCCGCAACCAGTCCCTTATATATGGCAGTTTTCAGGGATCTATCTATGCCCATTATTTCACCGGTGGATTTCATTTCCGGTCCCAGAGATATATCCACCTGTTCTAATTTGTTAAAGGAAAACACGGGCACTTTCACCGCATAAAAGTCCGGTCGCGGCTGCAGCCCATGCTTACAGCCTAACCCTTCCAAGGTCTTACCCAGTGCCACCTCGGTGGCCAGTTTAACCATGGGGATGCCAGTAATTTTGCTGATGAATGGTACAGTACGGCTGGAACGAGGATTAACCTCGATTACATACAGTTCATTTTCAAACTCTACAAACTGGATATTGATAAGCCCTTTGACTTTCAAGGCCCGAGCCAGGCAGGTAGTGTAATCCACTACCTTGGCTTCGATCTCCGGACAGATATTGTGAGCAGGAAATACCGCCATACTATCGCCGGAATGAACGCCAGCTCTCTCAATATGCTGCATTATACCGGGAATTAAAACCTGTTGCCCATCTCCTACCGCATCAACTTCTATTTCCTTACCCAGCAGATATTTGTCCACCAGGACCGGATGTTCGCGGTTGACCTTCACGGCCGTGGCCATATACTGTTCTACTTCCTTCTGGTTATACACTATTTCCATGGCTCGGCCCCCTAGCACATAGGAAGGACGCACCAGGACCGGATACCCTATCATATCGGCTGCTTTGACCGCATCTTCAACCGAATAGACACTTTTTCCAGGCGGACGAGGGATACCCAGTTCCTCCAGCAGTGTATCGAAGCGGTCCCGATCCTCCGCCCGATCGATGCTATCATTAGAAGTTCCCAGGATTCTAACCCCTACTTTGTTCAGAGGTCCAGCCAGATTAATGGCCGTCTGTCCGCCAAATTGTACAATTACCCCTTCCGGCTTCTCCTCCTCAATGATATTCATTACATCCTCAAATACCAGTGGCTCGAAATAAAGCCGGTCCGAGGTATCAAAGTCGGTGCTTACCGTTTCCGGATTATTATTTACAATGATAGCCTTAATGCCTGCCTCCTGCAAAGCCCAAACGCAATGCACTGAGCAATAATCAAATTCCACCCCCTGGCCGATGCGTATCGGACCCGATCCTACCACCAGCACCTTTCTGGCATTCCGGTCATGGGTGGCTTCATTTTCTTCCTCATAACAGGAGTAGAAATAAGGCGTTACCGCATCAAACTCGGCCGCACAGGTGTCCACCAGTTTATAAGTTGGAACGACCCCTTTATCCTGGCGCAGCCGATGAATATGGACTTCCTCAACTCCTTGCAATTGGGCAATCTCAATATCGGCAAATCCCATTTTTTTAGCCGCCCGGAGCAATTCCTCATCTAAAACCTCACCCTTGAGACGCAGGGAAAAATCCAAAATATTTTTAATTTTTTTCAGGAAAAATTTATCAATACGGGTGATCTCCCAGATTTCATTTATACTCATACCGCGGCTGAAAGCCTCAGCAATTATGAATATTCTCTCATCATCGGCATGGATCAAGCGCTCACGCAGTTGTTCATCTGTCAATGTCAGCAATTCCGGCAGCCTCAAGCCATTAATGCCTAACTCCAGACAGCGGATGGATTTCAAGAAAGCCGCTTCAAAACTGCGGTCAATAGCCATAACCTCTCCAGTAGCCTTCATCTGGGTTCCCAGCTTGCGGTCGCCAAATACGAACTTATCAAAAGGCCAGCGGGGCATCTTTAAAACCACATAATCAATGGCCGGTTCAAAACAAGCAGTGGTTTTACCAGTAACCGCATTGGGTATCTCCTCCAAATTGAAGCCGATGGCAATTTTAGTGGTTACTTTGGCGATGGGATAGCCAGTCGCCTTGGAAGCCAGGGCGCTGGACCGGCTGACCCGGGGATTCACTTCAATTACATAGTACTTTTTACTGAACGGATCGAGTGCAAACTGGACATTACATCCCCCCGCTATCTTCAAGGCGCGTATTATCTTTATGGACGCAGCCCTTAGCATCTGAAATTCCTCGTCGGTAAGGGTTTGGGCCGGGGCGACCACGATGCTGTCTCCGGTATGAATCCCCACCGGATCGACGTTTTCCATAGAGCAAATGATAATGCAGTTGTCATTTGCATCCCGCATAACCTCAAACTCTATCTCCTTGTATCCCGCTACGCTTCTTTCAATCAAGGCCTGGCTGATGGGGCTGACTTTGAGCCCCTTGTTAACTATATTTCTAAGTTCTAATTCGTTATGAGTATGACCGCCTCCGCTGCCCCCTAGAGTATAGGCAGGACGGACGATGAGCGGATACCCTATAGTGTTGGCAAATTCGACGGCAGCATCCACCGAGGTAACAATAACGCTCTCGGGAACCGGCTCGCCGATTTCCTCCATGGTTTGTTTGAATAGTTCCCGATCCTCCGCCCTGGCAATCGCCTCCAGAGGAGTCCCCAGCAGGGGAATTCCATACTCTTCTAGAATCCCTTCCCGATCCAAAGCCAGAGCCATATTAAGACCCACCTGTCCGCCCAGAGTGGCGATGATGCCATCCGGCTTTTCCTTTTCCATTAGCTTACGGACTGTATCGATGGTAATGGGTTCAATATAAGCATGGTCAGCTATGTGGGTATCGGTCATAATAGTAGCCGGGTTGCTATTCAAGAGCACCACCTCAATACCCTCTTCTTTAATAGCCCGGCAGGCCTGGGTCCCGGCATAATCGAATTCTGCCGCCTGACCGATAATGATTGGGCCCGAACCAATAACCAGTACCTTTTTTAACCCCTTTTTGATTGGCATGCATTTTCCTCCATCTTAGTGTAGATTTATAAGTTGTTTATAAATTGTTGAAAGTAAACTCCGGTATCGCTATACCCTGGATAACCTTCGGGATCGAACTGCAGCGAGAATATAGGCAAATGCCGGTGCCTAATCCCCTCCACAGTGTTGTCATTCAGGCTTCTCATGGTTACTTCAATATCGGTGCCGGCTAAAGATGGGTCATCTATGGTAAACCCGTGGTTTTGCGTGGTAATGTATACCCGGTTATTCTCGAGATTTTTGACCGGGTGATTACTGCCTCTATGACCGTGATCGAGTTTATGGATCTCTGCTCCCAGAGCCAAAGCAATTATTTGATGTCCCAACCCCACCCCAAACAGGGGGAACTTACCTATCAACCTGGTGGTGGTTTCAATAACATAAGGTATTGTATGGGGGTCACCGGGGCCATCCGATATAAAGACCCCGTCCGGTTGGAGGGCCATTATATCTGCCGGGTTGGTAGTCGCAGGCACAGCCATAACCTCACAATCCCGGGTTAAAAATGAGTCTATTACCCCTCGTTTCATCCCTAAATCCAAAATGACGATCTTATTTTTTCCGCTGCCATATTTCATGAGATTCTTGCGAGTTACATATCTTACCAGGTCCCCTTTTTGCCCCTCGTAGGCACGGTGGGCTCTCTGCATTAAACCTTCCCTGTCACTCAGGTTGTCAGTAATGACTCCCCCCATATTCCCGTGTTTGCGTATGACTCTGGTCACCGCCCTGGTATCCACCTCGCTCAGGACCGCTACTTCATATTTATTCAGGAAACTGATTATGTCCGTTTCCATCTCGTAATGGCTGGGGAAGTCAGTGAGTTCGCGCAGAATAAGTCCCTGCACCATGGCACCCTTGGACGCAAAGCTTTTCTCATTAAAGCCTACGTTACCTACCAGAGGGTAGGTCATGACTACAATCTGACCATAATAGGACGGGTCGGTGATAATATCCTGATAACTTATCGAAGCGGTGGTAAAAACTACTTCCCCTCCTGCCATATAGCTTTTATTCAGCAACTTACCGGAAAATATACTGCCGTTTTCCAGCACCAAATACCCTTTCAAAATCAATCACTCCTATAAAATCTTACCTTCTCTGGCCACCATTTTACCTTTGACTATGGTCATCCAGGGCCACCCTGTTAAAATTTGCCCTTTAAAGGGAGTATTTTTACCCTTTGAATAAAATTCAGCCGGGTTTACAACCTTCGTCAATTCCGGGTCCAGTATGGTGATGTCCGCATCAGTTCCCACATCCAGTGTTCCTTTATCAATTCCCAGCACATCGGCAGGACCAATAGTAAACAGCTCTACCATCCTCACCAAATCCAACCAACCCTTGTTAACCAGGCCATCCATTACCACAGCCGCCGCCGTTTCCAGGCCCGATATGCCAAAAGCAGCCAGGTCATATTCACAATCTTTGCTTTCCAGGTGATGGGGAGCATGGTCAGTAGCTATACAATCTACCGTACCATCCAGCAAACCCTGGAGCAAAGCCGCCAGGTGTTCTTCGGAACGCAAGGGCGGGTTCACCTTGGTATCCGCATCGTAATCACCTACAATTTCATCCGTCAGCACCAGATGATGGGGGGTAACTTCAGCGGTCACCTTCAATCCCCTGGATTTGGCTTCCCGTATCAATTCCATTGACCCCCGGGTGGAAGCATGACATATATGAACATGGGCATCCGTCATTTCGGCCAGTTTTATGTCCCGGCCAACCATAAGCTCTTCGGCTGCCGCAGGAATTCCCTTTAATCCATAGAGAATGGAGAAATACCCTTCATGCATCTGCCCGTTCTTAGTAAGACTACGTTCCTCACAATGAGACAAGACCGGCAGATCAAACATCTTTGCATAATCCAAAGCGTTGCGCATGAGGCTGGCGTCGCTTACCGGTTTACCATCATCTGAAACCGCTACACAACCTGCCGCCACTAAATCTGCCATTTCAGTCAACTCATGGCCAGCCTGCGCCTTGGATATGCATCCAATCGGCAAGACGTTTACCACGCCTGCTTTCGCCGCTCTTTCCCTTACAAAAGTGGCCACTGCCGCATTATCTATAACCGGGTTGGTATTAGGCATACAACAAACCGTTGTGAATCCCCCCACAGCAGCAGCTCTGGTACCGGTGGCAATGTCTTCTTTATACTCAAAACCAGGTTCTCGGAGGTGAACATGCATATCTATAAAACCAGGGCATACAATCTTCCCCGCAGCATCAATGACTGTACCCTCCCTATCTAAAATATTTACTTGTACCGCGCTTATTATGCCGTCTTCAATTAAAACATCCATCACCGCATCGATGTCATTAGCAGGATCAACAACCCGGCCGCCTTTAATTAATAATTTCATCGCGTGAGCCCCCCATCATCAAGAAAAGTAAAGCCATTCTTACTGCTACCCCATTGGTAACCTGCTCATTAATGAGCGATGGTGAGCCGTCAGCTAATGCGGACGAAATCTCCACCCCCCGGTTTATTGGTCCCGGGTGCAGCACCAACACATCCTCCTTGGCCCGACGCAGCCTGTCCGGGCTGAGCATATAGAGATTGGCGTATTCGTCCAGGGAAGGAAACAGGCCGCTTTGCTGGCGTTCCTTTTGAATCCGCAGGACGTTGATCACATCAACCCCGTCTATAGCCTGCTCAAGGTTGAAATAGCTCTTCACTCCTAATTTTTCAATTTCCGGGGGCATAAGAGTTGATGGTCCTACCACCCTTATTTCACAGCCAAATTTACTCAGTCCATAAATATTGGAACGAGCCACCCGACTGTGCAGAATATCTCCTACTATAGCTACTTTGAGGCCTTCCAGACGGCCCTTTTTCTCCCGGATGCTGTACATATCCAGGAGAGCCTGGGTGGGATGTTCATTGGTTCCATCACCCGCATTAATTACGCGCAAATTAGTGTTACGCGCTATATAATGAGGGGTGCCGCTCATAGAATGGCGGATAACCATCAAGTCAAAGCCCATAACCTCTATAGTCTTTATCGTATCCCGCAAGCTCTCCCCCTTCTGGACGCTGCTGGTAGATACCGCCAGATTGACGGTATCAGCGCTCAGATATTTGCCTGCTATTTCAAAAGAAGTCCGGGTGCGGGTGCTGTTCTCATAAAAGACCGTGACCATGGCCTTGCCACGCAAGGCAGGTACCTTCTTTATATCCCTCTTGATTATGTCTTTCATAGGTACCGCCGTATCGAGAATTAACTCCAATTCCTCACGGCTTAATTGTTTAATTCCCAGTAGATCCTTGTGCTCGAATTTCACCTCTTAGCCTCCCTCATTAATAAAAATAAAAAAGCCTTTCTTGTTCTAGCTGACAAGAAAGGCCTAAACCTCTTGAATGACTTTCCCTTGCCAGCCTCTCGGGACTAGTTTAAAGGGTCCTACATCACTGATCCACAATTTCCTGTATTACTACCTCTTCCCGGTCATCGATTTCATTCACCAGGACCGAGACGACTTCGGTGCGAGAGGTAGGTACATTTTTGCCGATAAAATCGGCCCTGACTGGCAGTTCTCGATGTCCCCTGTCCACCAGTACCGCCAATTGAATGCTCCGGGGCCGGCCCAGATCGATTAAAGCATCCATAGCCGCTCGAACCGTCCTCCCCGTATACATAACATCGTCAACCAGGACAATATTCATATCGTTAATATTGAAAAAAACCTCGGTGCGGTGAACCTGGGGCTGGGATGCTAGAGTAGTGAGGTCATCCCGGTAAAGGGTAATATCTAAAATACCCACCGGTACCTTAACCCCTTCAATCTCTGCAATGCGCTCGGCCAGCCTTACTGCCAGTGGTCCTCCCCTGCGCCTGATCCCAATCAGAGCCACATTTTCTACACCCTTGTTTCTTTCAATAATTTCATGGGCAATGCGGGTTAGGGCCCTTTTGATAGCAATCTCATCCATGATAACCTTTTTCTCTTGCAGTTTCATCGATTTAACCTCCTCAACCGGGGCAGGGTTAATATCTTAAATAGGATTGATAAAAAGCAAAAAAACCCACCATCGTCAAGCCGAAGGTAGGCATGCCTATCTGCAAATCCTTGCTAGCCTCACGGAGCCAACTTAAAGGTTCTGTTCAGATTTTAATCAACCAGGATTACAATGTCAACTTATTTGCGTCAGTTTAGTTAGAATATCTTCAAAATACTGTGGCAAAGGACTTGTAAATTCCATATACTCCCCGCTGCGAGGGTGTTTGAAACCCAACCGATGCGCGTGCAAAGCCTGGGATTCCAGATCAAAATGCTTTTTGGTTGTCCCATAAAGTGGATCGCCCACCACCGCATGCTTAATATGGGCAAAATGTACCCTTATTTGGTGAGTTCGACCAGTCATAAGACTAACTTTTATCAGGGTATAATTTCCAAACCTCTGCATAACCTCATAGTCACTAACGGCCGTGCGGCCATCTTTGACAACTGCCATCTTCTTGCGATCCAGTTTGCTTCTGCCAATGGGCGCATCAATAGTACCCAGATTCTCCTTGATTACTCCATGTACCAGAGCGGTATATTCCCTTTTTATACTATGAACCTTGATCTGCTCCGCCAGACTGCGATGGGCACTATCATTCTTCGCCACTACCATAACCCCGGATGTATCCTTGTCCAACCGGTGCACAATGCCCGGCCGCAATTCGCCGTTTATGCCCGACAAATCCTTAATATGATAGAGCAAAGCATTTACCATGGTATGATCCCAATTGCCATGCGCGGGATGAACCACCATACCTTTCGGTTTATTGACTATCACCAGGTCTTCATCCTGATAGATAATATCCAGCGGAATATTCTGAGCTTCGATAGCCACCGCCTGCGGTTCCGGCAGTTCAACTTCCACTTCTTCGCCTTCGCGGAGATGATAACTGGCTTTGAAGGGTTGACCGTTAACCAGTATTTGACCTGCTTTGATAAGGTTCTGCACGGTCGCCCGGGAAACCCCTTCCAGGTTCTCAGTTACGAATATATCCAGCCGCTCCCCTTCCATTTCCTCCGCGACCAATAATTTCTCACATGAGGTCATCAGTTCAACACCTTTCCATGCTTTATTACATTTTATAGTTTAGGCTTTTGGGGATAATTTATCAAACCGGGGAAAAAGCCATATTCCGGTCTCAGATCCTAAACAGGCAACCCTCTATCTTTGTTAGACATTTCTTAATTCCTCCGCTAATTTCTTCTGGAACAATTCATTCTGGATCAGGCGGAATTTTTTAGTTTCATAGTAACATTTATAGAGATAAGGGCAAAGGCATTTAAAAGGACAATTTGCAATAGACAATTTCCATAATGGTTTGAGAATATTACTTGACAACCAATACTGGAATGCTGGAAAGACGAGTAATCCGGTCCGAAACACTGAAGGAAACTATTTCCTGAAACTTGTTGAGTCGGCGGCTGCCCATGATTACCAGGTCATAATCGCCCTCCTGAATTTCTTTCAATATGGCAGTAGCAGGATCTCCGCCCGTTAGAATAGATTTGATAACGATTCCCTGGCTTTTTAACTGGCCGGCATATTTATCGATTACTGCCTGGGCTTGATTTATTAACATCTTTTCCTTATCAGGCGCATGGAGCTTAGAATAGTCTACACTATGAAAATCCCATATAGTCATTATAAAAATATCACCTAGAACCCCATGCAAAGCCATTTGTTCCACTTTGTTTATGACCCGTTCCGATAAATCCGAGGCATTAACTGGTACCAAAACATTTCGAAATAATTTCTCTTCCATAAAATTACCCCCTATAAAATATTATCTCTCATCCGCGGTCACACTTATGAATATCCTATATAAATAATTATAGCAAAATATTATGGTAATTCTTCCCCGCCTTTTATCAATGGACCTTTTTATAAATTCCACCTTATATGTTAAGACTAAAACTCATACATCTTTTCAATACCCTGAGCTGCCTTGCAGATCTCCTCTCGTAATGCCAGCGGTTCCAGAACCTCGGCCTGGGATCCCCATTGCATAATCCAGCTCTGCATTTCTATAAGGCCGCAGACTTGGAATTCAAGAATCACTGAACCATCCCTGCTTTCCTTCACAAGCCGCTGACTGGGATGGTAGCGTAAATTTTTTACCCTATGGGCAACGCGGCGGGAAAACTTGATTCTGACGACTTCAACCTCATCATTGCAGAAAACGCCCCAGCTTGACCCAATATGATCTTGGAGAGAAAATCTGGGGGGATAATCAAACTTCTCACTATCCCGAACCGTAAGACCGAGAATTTGATCCACCCGGAAAGTGCGTTTTTCTCTGCTCGTGGTCCGAGCAATGAGGTACCAGACATTTCGTTTACAAACCAGACCCAGCGGTTCCAGAATCCTATTGGAAACTTTTTCATCATTATTCATATAATTAATTTTAATCCTGAAAGACTCATCCACCGCACGGATTAATTTACCCAGGATGTTCCCAAACTCCTGCGGCTTGGTCAGGGTATCGCTCAGTACATAAATTCTCTCTTTTAAAATCCGGGTACGCTCCGGGAACCCTTTGAAAAAGGCCTTTTCGATCTCTTCCTTGGCCCCTAGAGTAGCTTCATTAAGAAGGGTATCCTGGTACAGGAGCATACTTACGTAGACTGCAGCCGCACTTTCCGCTGTTAATTTAGGCAAATACTTATCCTGCAGACAATACTTTTTACTGCCTGTTTCCGGCCTTAGCAATCCAATCCCCAATTTCTCAAATTCATTTATGTCCCGGTAAATCATGCGCTTCATAGCATCTAACCTGGGCATCTTTCCCCCACTGGCCTGGAATAGTTTTAAATAAATGTCCTTAATGGCATCAAATGTCAAACCTCCATAGGGAGTAGCGTTATGCAGACACATATATAGGTATAGAAGCCGTTCTGCCAGCCGGGGTCCGTCTTTTTCCAGAGTCGGATTATTGCTGAAATACTCTTCCAGGTACGCCATAGTCAACCTTTTGCCCCGGCTGCAAATAGGAAATTCTCCGTTGACACATATCTCCGGATCATCGCCCAGCCCCAGTAATAGGCTGTACAGGCTGGCTTCCTTGCCGATTTTTAAGGTTTTCATCACTGCTGCTGGCGTCTCATCTGGATATTTGGCCAGGTAATTTCTCAACCTGATGGTGCTTTCTGCCATCGCTGAAGTACGGTTCCCTCTAACCACGTCAAATTACCTCCCCGCAATGTTATACAACTGACTATTCAGTCTCGCTTGCCCCCGTATCTAAGCAGAAATGTCCAAAACAAAGAGACCGCTGCTTGCCATAAGCACGGCCTCCCGGCATACAAAATCGATTGATAAACACTGTCCGGATAAGCATTCCTCGCTATTGTCACTCATGGGCTCCCCTATAGTCTTGATATCCGGTATCATGCAGGCCATGATATCCCCTCCGCAAACAATAAATCCAGCAATGCCATTATATTCATATTTCGGCACAGGTATCAGGAATCCTCTTTTCCCACTTTCTTCTACGATTCTTGGCAGTCAGGTAACTGCTATACTCAATAACCCTGAAGGGGCCCTCTAAAGGGCCCCTTCAGCTCAAGTATAGTAATGGTATCGACTTTTCCTGGCAGAATAATCCTTGGAAAAGTCACCGTTGTTGTAGTCTTTACAACTAGAATACGGACGGTGATGTGACGGTGGACAAGGTTTGGGGGTTGGGTAAGGACGCGGTGGTGGACAAGGTTTTGGATGCGGCGGACAGTAATCAGCCGTTTCTTTGGGAAACCAGATAAAAAGCACCGCACATTTACATATTGAACGTGGGCCACAACTCTGAGCGCTCAAATATTCCAACAGAATATGGGGTTCATTGCCATGATCATGGTTTAAAAAACAATCTGAACGGATATTGATAAACTCGCAAAACGGCACAGTAAAATGGGCAGCGTGCACTGACTGGCTGGGTACATCAGCTACATATAGTATGGTTTGCTCTAACTGACCCTTAATAACAACCTTTTTACCAGTAGGGCCAGGGCTTTTAATTACTTCCCATCCGCAGATCCGGGGACAGGCCCTTACATCTAAAATTTCTTCAATATCAGGCTTTTCACAGGGCAGGGTTAAAGTTTCCCGAATGCTGAACTGCTTGGAACGGAAAATATCTTTGTGTTCCGGAAAATAATCTGGGTCACAATGGTATTCGACGTTATAAAACATAATGTCCCTCCCTTCATTAGGATTTAAATAATCTGCCCGTCTAAAGCTTTGTGGGCGGAATCAACTTACTTATTGAGCTTCTCTGGCCCTCAGGAAAACAGTAACGTTGGAGAAGACCTGACGTGGACTTAAAGGTTTAACAAACACGTCCTCTACACATATATCTACGCAGAATTCTCCTAGAGGATCTACATCCGCAGGCATTACTATGAAGGCCGAAAATGGAATCTTATATTCGGCCGAATGAACCGATTGACTCGCTACGTCTGCGGTATAGACAATCTTTTCAGAGATGACTCCTTCCAGGATCAGTTTTTTGCCGGTCAGCCTGGTACCTTCCCAATTATTAAGATCCGTGGTACGGCTGGGCGTATCTATGAGTCTCCGGGATATAATTTTTACATTAATAAATACCTTTTCAATACTTTCTACATCCGGCTTGGTCGCGGGAATATTTAACAGTTCATAAACTACGATTTCTGTCCAATTCCTATCCCGGGGATCAGTACCGGTATCAAAAGTTATCGAAGCAGGATTACAGGGGGGAATGATCTCGATCGGGTGGTCGATCATGCATTGACAATTCACTATTCATACCTCCTCATTCATAACAATTAAGACAAAGCCGTGGCCTTGATAAAGAGTGTGACGTTCTTAAATACCTGTCTGTCCGTACAATTGCTGATATAGATGTCTTCAATACAGCTTTCTATTTTATAGCGTGTATAAAGTGGGGTACCTGCCGGCAAGATCATAAATGCTGAAAAAGGAACATCAAAATGAGCGGAATGGACCGATTGCTCAGGATTGGCCGCAGTATAAACAATCTTTTGGCGCAGGATGCCTTCTACCACCAGTTTTCTGCCGGTTGTAATCAGACCCTCCTCATTTTCAATGGGAATCTCTGCATCTTCGATCACCAGGACCGGGGTTTTTACCACCCGCTGGGAAATAATTTCCAGGGCCGCGGTGACGCTATGCAATTGTTCGATGTCGGGCTTTTGGACAGGGATCAACAGTACCTCCGGAACAAATATTTGGGTCCAGATATTGTCTCCTGCTCCCAGCATATTCACTATTTTATCTTCAGGACATTCACCTCTGATCACAATGGGCAAGTCGCATCCGCATATTTGGCTGAAACGTTTTTCAGGCGCTGTACTGGTAAAAGAGCAGGCGTTAAAATTGCAGTCAGGATTATTACAGGAACAATTCATTATTCTACCTCCTTTATAAACAGTTGCTTACAGGTCCTACGGGAATCGCTTGCAGCAACAAGGTTACATTCTTGAATATCTGCCGGGGACAGACTTCCTTTATAAAGACATCCTCTATACAGGGTAATATCTTGAATTCCAGGCCGAGCGGATCAGCGTTTCCTTCAGAAGGTATCTGACTGGGCAGAACAATATAGGCCGAAAACGGTACTACAAAATGGACCGTATGCATGGGCTGTGAACCATCGGCAACCAGAGCAGTATAAGAAATAGCCTGGGTTACTCCACCCTCAATAATGAGCTTTCTTCCCCAAAGCAGTTTGCCTTCCAGATTCTCCCCGGTTGAAGTGGGTGTAACTATCACTCGAGTCCTGTATATTTCCACTCCCACCGATATTGCATTAATCTGTTCGATATCCGGTTTTAACTCAGGGACCAGCAAGTTTTCCGGAACTGATATCTGGGTCCAGTAAGGATAGCTCTCTAAATCGAATGAATCTGTATCACATAAGCCCACGACTTCAATCAGTTCATTATTTATACAGGTATTAAACATGTTCATCCTCCTTTATATATTTCATTGGAATCATGAAAAGGAAACATCATCAATATACCAGAAGCCGCCCTCAGTACCAGGATCTGTAGACGGATTGTTTACCTCTTCAGCGATAAATACTATTGTCGCCTGGGTTGGACCGGGCAAAGCAGTATCTGTACAATTTGGCAAGAGATAATAGGATTCAAAGTCATAATCAGTAATTTTCACGGGATGATCATCGGGATCAAGAACTGTTACCTGGTCTTGAACACCAGGAGGAATCTCCAGGATCAGATCAGCCGTATAAGGATCAAATTGCGGGGAACAGATATACGAACTGACATCGCCGTAAAAGACCAGCGCCAGAGTACGAAGACTCCAAGGTTCATTGACCGCTGTACCATTTTTTTGGTCATACCTGGCACCCCAAAAATGGAGCTGATGGCAGGGACATTCAGGGTCCAGGGTTACTACCTGTGCCAGGCATGCTTTTTGCCAGGCACCATCTTTCAATATAGGCTGCAGACGGGCCGAATACTCTCCGCTATGAGAAATATACTTGAACGGTTTTGGCTCATCACCTGCAATATCGTCCCGAGACGAACTTCTTACCACTTCAGGATTATAATCCCAACCCTCTGCAAATGGGTGACAAATAATACACTCAAAACCCGGATTCATTATATGGTTGCATATACAGCAAGTCTTGCCCGGATCTCCCTTATCTCCTTTAGGACCGGGTGCCCCATCTTTACCCGGGCTCCCATCCTTGCCATCTGCTCCCGGTTCACCAGGAGGACCAGGTGGGCCAGGAGGGCCGGGAATCGGAGTGGAACAGCAGCACTGTCCTGGAGGGCCTGGAGGGCCTGGAGGCCCCTGTGGTCCGGCCGGACCCTGATCACCTTTTTCTCCCTTGGCACCGGGATATCCCATGTCGCCCTTCGGTCCCTGAGGACCTACTGGTCCGGGATAACCTTGAGGACCAGGGTATCCTGGAGACCCTGGAAAACCCGGAAATCCACCATCTCCCTTCGGTCCCGGGGGACCTGCAGGTCCAGGATAACCCGGCGGACCGGGTGGACCAGCACAGCCTGCATCTCCTTTTTGACCTGGATATCCTAAAGGGCCAGGATGCCCCTGGGGGCCCTGAAGCCCAAGATGGCCCGGATCACCCCTCTGTCCTTGAGTAATACACGGTGTATTTAGTCCTGCGTAGAAACCAGCATAGGAATGGGGTGCGTCGTGTCGTTCTTTATGGCGATCGAATCGATGCTCTCCTATTTGACTGCCAATACTCTTATACATCTATTTACCTCCCTTCTTCTGTACTATATTGATCAAGGCGGTATTCCGTTACATACCAAGAATGCGAGAAAACGTACAAGCAAAAAAGGCTAATAGCAAGGTAATCGGAAAGCCCGTGATTGAACGGGTCTTCCGAATTAACGCAGCTATTAGCCTTTTTTGACGGTCTGAAGCAAAATAATAATTTTGCTCATTTATTTTATAAAGTTATGTTAGTGCAACTTCTTTACCCGATGGGCAATCCGCCAGCATAAATTAAGTCTAACGACCTAACTATCCCACAATAGCGGAGGTAACTTTTACCGCTTTCTCCTCCGATTCTTGGCAGTCAGGTAACTGCTATACTGCATATTTTTCCTGATCTTGCGGTCATAAGTCATACCGCTCATGGCATCATAACTCACCTTCAGCTCATTCACGGCCTCCAGTACCACCTCATCCGTAATCGACGGACACTCCTCCAGGAATTGATTCAGGACTTCCCGCGCTTCCTCGAAGTTATCATCATCGGCCAGTTCGATGGCTCTCTTTTGAGCTGCGGATATCCGAAACAGGCAAAGATTCTTCTCCACTTCTGGATCCGGTTCTTCTTCCTTAACTTCCGCTTCTTCCCCCACCCATATCTCCAGCGGTACCTGCATTTCAAATTCCTCTTGCTGCCCGGCATCGAGATACTTCAGCGTAACATTCAATAAGCGGTGCACACCCGCTTCCAGTTCAGGCACCAGCAGTTCCAGCATCAAAATCTTTTCCTCTCCTGAATACAAATCCGGTAAAGAAAAAGATAATCCTCCTGCCACAGGCACCGGTGCATACCCATAAACTGCCGGCACCTGCACCCCCGGTTCCAGATTAACCTCCAGTTGAACTCCCTGACCTACTACCTGCAAGAGCCCCTGCAACTCCTCTTCAAAAATGGCGGGTATGTTATCCGGGTTTTCAATGTAGTAGAAATTCCCCCGTCCCGCTTCAGCCATGGCAGTCAGCAGGTCCTCTTCGAAATCATCGCCCACACCGATACAACTTAAGCCAATACCCTTTTCTGCTACCTTGGCCGCCAGCTTCACCAAACCTTTGTGATCACGGATGCCCTCATTTGCCTGCCCATCGGTTAAGACAATAACCCGGTTTACTCTATCCGCAGCGAGGTTTTCCCCCACCAGGTTGGCCCCCTTCACCAGTCCCCCGGACAGATTGGTACTTCCCCGGGCTTCAATTTGTTTAACCATATGTTTGACAATATCCTTGTTGATAACCGGTACCGGAGGTATAAGGACATCTACCTCGTGATCAAATATCACAATCGACTGAATATCTTTACTCTCCATACTGTTCAAGCATATCCCCAGAGCCTGACGGGTATATTCGATCTTGCTGCCCCCCATTGAACCGCTGCGATCCACTACAAATGAAACATTCAAAGGAACCCGGTCCTGCTGCTCCAGGCTGTTGCCCTTTAGCTTCAACATCAAGTAAACATGATTAACCTGACCAGCCGCAATTTTTCCCCGCTCCAGAACCGTAATTAACTCTACCCTGTTTGCCATAAAATAGCCCCCTCCTAAACTTATTAAGGTAAGTATAAGGGGGAGGCATGACGCTTGTTTGTCACTGATAATTAATTCTTTTTCACTAATTATCATCGTCTGCTTATTGCGTTCCGGAATGAATTAACCCATAATCAATTACTAAGCTATTCTATGAAAACCCTTGTCCCTTTATCGGCTATCCCATCTCTCACACCGTGAATTAAAGAATATTCTGTCTACCTGATGAGCTTCATTATCATCAAAGATCATGATTACCAGAACATCCTCGTAATGCAGGAACTGCAAGAATGTGGTTAGAAAAGCATATAATAACATAGAAGGTTGCACACCAGTTTATGACATAGGGAGGATTTAGCTGTGAAAAGATTGATTTCACACAAACCGAGAACAAAGAAAACGCTGCCATTGTTGGTGGTGTTCTTTTTCATCATGCAATGTATGCCGATCAATGGCCAAGCAGCCCTGGCAAGTAACATTGAGCAAATACATAAGGAGAGGATTGCCAGTGGCATTTCTTTTCAGGAAAACAAATACATCGATTACCAGGGGCAGGCCGGTAAAAAGGAAAATGAGTTTATCATCACCGCAGATTTAAATGATCCAACGGTGGAGGTTCTTTCCGGCAAAGCCAAAGACAAAGTCCTGAAAATTGCCAACCTTTCCAAGCAGATCGCGGAATTGCAGGAGAAGGGGGAAAATGTCGTGGCCGGCATAAATGGGGATATGTTCAACATTTCCCTGGGGACCATGCATTTTGGTGCGCCCCTGGGGCTTCAGGTCAAGGATGGAAAAATACTGGTCGGCTTCGAGACCATCGGGTCCGGACCCCGCTACCCGGTTTTTGCAATAGACAATAATCGCCGGGCGATGATCGCTTATGTTTCAATGGATAATCATTTGAGCGTTGTAGATGCTGCCTATGAGAGCGTTCATGGCCAAGCCAATCCAGACCTAACGATAGCCATCGATACAATCAATCGCAACAATACGGCCGTTATGAGTGATAAGATGATTCTGGCCACCCCACAGCTGGCAGAGAATCCGACCATTGGCTTTGACGACCTCCAGACAGCCAATGGGACCCTGACGGTTCTGAAAAACATCAAGGGCTCAAATGACGGTTCGGTACATCCAGGACGGGAATATGAGGCCGAGGTGGTTTCCATTGGAGATACTTCCACCGGTGAAAAAAGCATTGCCATACCCTCTGACGGGATGGTTTTGGCCAGTCAGGGGGTTAAAGCAACCTGGGTAAAAGAGCATCTTAAAGCAGGAGATAAAGTCCGATTTTCCTTCAATATTAAAGATCAGACCGGCACAACCCTTCATCTGGCCCAGGCTATAACGGCCTGGCTGCCTTTGGTTGAAAATGGACAGGCCCTGACAAAAGAGGCAATGCTGGACAAATGCAAGAATGACTGGGATCATGGAACGGCTACGATTGGCGCCGGCGACAAAGCGAGAACAGCGATCGGCCTGACCCGGGACAACAAGGTTGTGGCCCTGGTATTTGACGGGGGCGGCGCGAGCAAGGATAGCTACGGGATAGACCTCCCCGGTATGGCCATGCGGATGCAAGAACTGGGGGTGATCTCTGCTGTCAGTCTGGATGGAGGAGGGTCAACGCAGATGAACACCCGCTTGTTCGGAGAAACAAATGTACAGATTATCAATCAGCCTTCAGATGGCTTCGAACGACCGGTCAGCAATACCATTCTATTTGCATCGAATGCCCCGAAAACGGACCAATTAGGTGAACTGAAAGTAAACCAAGACATCACTATCTATAAGAACACCAGCTACGCGTTCCAGGTGAGAGGGCAGGACAAAAATGGGAATCCGCTGGATCTAAGCAGTGCTAATATTAAATGGAGCATCAAGCCTGCAGCAGGTGTGCCTTCCGGCCGGACAAGCGGTACGATCGATAAAAATGGTAGATTTACCGCTGGTGATTTTGCGGCAACGCAAAGTGTCCTGGCCGGCATTGCTGCCTCTTCCGTGACCGGCAGCGCCCGGGTGAACGTTGTGGATCAGGTTTATTCTTTGGGCTTGACAGATAAGGGAGTATTATCTGTTCAACCTGGTGTCCCCAAACAACTGCAAGTTACCGCCTCTACACAGGATGGAAAACCCATCGTAATTACAAATAAGGCCGCCAAATGGTCAGTAACGCCATCATCCATCGCTGCCATTGACGGACAAGGATTGCTTCAGCCGTTGGGAAAAGGCGAAGGAATAGCAAGTGCAAGAGTTGACGACCAGGAAGTATCGATTCGATTCGTATCCGGTCGGGATGCGCAGTTTATTGATAGTTATGAAACGTATGAAAGCAGTGACTACTACGTCAATGGTTATGTCGGCGGCAGTTGTCAGATATCTGATCAGGAAGCCAGGGATGGTCAGCACAGCCTGAGAGTAGATTATGATTATGCGGCCTGGGACAAAGTGTATAACGGCACGATTAACGTCTGCCTGGATGAAGACAAAAGAGCTGCAACGTACACAAGCAATATACGTCCGAAAGAGCTGGGTATGTGGGTATATGGAGACGGGCAGGCTCCCTGGCTGCGTGCCATGCTAAAAGACGGGAACGGCAATCCCCGAACAATTACTCTGGCCTCCAGGATTGACTGGGTGGGTTGGAAATATATCAGCGTCGCCATCCCGAAGGATATTCCCCTCCCGATCTCTTTAGATTACTTTTATATGGTCGAAACGGACAAGAGCAAAACTTTGAAAGGCACCGTTTATTTTGATGATCTCCGGTTCATTTATTCTGATCAAGGCGCAGCAGTTCCGGCGCCCGCTATTTAAGCAAGTCCAACTGCAGCGAAGATTATGATTGATAGTTCGTTTGATCTGTGAGCTTAGGCATTAGCGGAAGCCCAGCGTTCTTGCTACACCCGGCTCCTAGCAAGAACGCTAGATAATTCTGTGAGAGCAACTCTCGCATGTCTTTAACTATATCCTTGAGTTCGGGCGAAGAGAATACTATTAGATCGCTACTCATATTTTCCTCCCTTCAACTTATCTTAAAGCCTCAAAAATGGTGCCAACCGGCATTACACCGTTTACCTGCAACACGAAATCTATTGTTTTGAATATTCATTTTCACACTAACTTACTGGCTGCCTTTTGATATGGCTGTAGGTATTTTTATTGAACGTTAATAATAACCATTGTCTTAATAGTAATTTTGTATAAAATAAGGTAATATCCTCCTAGCCAATTAGGCATTTTAGGCCTATTATTAAAATAATATCTTATTTGCGCCGTGACCATGCACAATAAAATCATATATATACTGGGATTACTGGTTATGGTATTTTTGAACAGTTGCTATAGCCTGGCTTAGATGGTGGCCTTCATAATAATTGATCATGTTACTCTTAAGGTCATAATTAATAACTTTATAAGGAGAATAGCATATGATTTCAGGTAATAATGTAATGTCAGATGTAAATCCAACCAATGCGTGGGAAGAATTTATCAGCAAAGGAAAGGTGGACTCGGACTCCGTTAGGCTTGAAATACTGGAATCATGGCAAAGATGCTATAAAGCGGGAGTTAATCCTTATGATGGGACCAGTCACCTAAATCTGGAACAGCACGAGCTCGATGAATTACGATTTCAATGTGCAGATCTTATAGAAATTGCCCGGCCTTTTATGGATAAACTATATGAGTTTGTGGCCGGTTCAGGATTTGTAGTGTTTCTTTCTGATCAACGCGGATTTATTATAAACAGTATTGGTGATTACGACATAATGCATAATGCCTCCAAGGTTAACCTAACGACTGGCAGTGGCTGGATGGAAGAGGAAGTAGGCACCAACGGCATAGGAACAGCCTTGCAACTGATGCAGCCAATTCAGGTATCGGGCCAAGAACATTACTGTAAGAAGTTGCATTCCTGGACCTGTTCAGCTTCTCCCATTTTTAATGATGATGGCCAAATTATTGGTGCTCTGCAAATGTCGGGGCCTTCTAGTGCAGTACACTTGCATACTTTGGGCATGGTTGTGGCGGCGGTAGAAGCAATTAGTAATCAGATCAGGCTAAAAAGGCAAAACCAGGAATTAATAATACTGAACAACAGTCTGCAAAATGTTTTTCATACCATGTCTGATGGAGCAGTTATTATAGATCAGCAAGGGATCATCAGCAAGGTAAACCCGATTGCGGAGAGCATCCTGGGCTACCAGTTACAAGGTAGGTCAATAGAGTATTTGCTGGGACCGGCGCCGAGAACCCATAATGTTTTAGAGAAAGGTCAATCTTATACGGATGTTGAGGTTATAAATAATACGGAAATGATCAATTTCCACTGCTTGGTAACGGGAAAGCCAATTAAGGACGACAAGGGGGACGCAACTGGGGCGCTTATCTGTTTCAATCCGATTAATAAGGTTAAGAAACTCATAAACCGCTTTAGTGGTGCTCAAGCTACCTTCCATTTCGAGGATATTATCGGCAACGATCACAATTTCCAGAAGGCAGTACAAGTAGCTGAACGGGCCGCAACTAATTCAAGTAATGTTTTGATTGTAGGTGAGAGTGGTACCGGTAAGGAACTTTTTGCCCAGGCTATTCACAATGGTAGTCCTCGCCACCAAGGACCGTTTATCGCTTTGAACTGTGGGGCTATACCGAGAGAATTAATTGTCAGTGAGCTGTTTGGTTACGCTGAAGGCGCATTTACTGGGGCTAGGCGCGGGGGAAGGCCAGGCAAATTTGAAATGGCGGCTGGAGGAACCTTATTCTTGGATGAAATCGGGGACATGCCCATAGAAGAGCAGGTATCTCTCCTGCGGGTATTGCAAGAACGGAAGATTACTCGTATAGGAGGCGAACAGGTTATTCCGGTGAATGTCCGAATAATATGCGCCACCAATAGAGACTTGAAAGAGGAAGTTGCCAAAGGCAACTTCCGTGAGGATCTTTATTACCGGTTAAATTTAATTTTAGTTTCAGTTCCTCCTTTACGAGAGAGGAAGGAGGATGTTTACCTGCTATTTGATTATCTTTTAAAAAAGATTACCAGAAACGTGAACACCAGTATAGAGTATGTACAACCTGGAATTATAGAATATCTTCAGTATTATGATTGGCCCGGAAATGTGCGTGAACTAGAGAATGTGGTTGAAAGGATGATCAGTAACACCAATGGATCTTCTCTTTATTTAAGACATTTGCCCTCTGAAATTGTCTTCAAACGAGAGAATCAAGCATTTTCAGGGCTGTTACCCGAAGACACAGAATCACATCAAGCCGATGGAGGCATAAATGCTTTAATGACCGAACGAAATATTATTATTGAATTATTGGCCAAATATAAAGGCAATATCAGCCGGGTAGCTAGTGAAATGAAGCTTTCCCGGAGTACAATTTACCGTAAGATGAAGTTTTATGATATTTCCCGGAAGTACACTATTGATTCCCCTGCAAAAACAGGGTCTCCCTTGATAGAGTAGATGCAGGGGAATCAAGCTACCATTATAAGACTGAATCCGGAGGCTGTTTTTTATAGGTTGAACTGGTTAATTCGCGTAGCCATGTTCTTCTTGCGACAATCTTCACAGAGCCTGGCTTCATAGCCTTCTATTCCTGTTCGAGCAGCAATGTACTCTAACTGT
>ENA-UOOK01001652-UOOK01001652.1-fermentation-metagenome-genome-assembly--contig:-NODE-1652-length-28941-cov-5.187011_pt1 | contig 28941 bp, 34 predicted proteins | sample MGYA00245777_ERZ724023 | MGnify/ENA primary metagenome ERZ724023 (study PRJEB28704, sample SAMN03018312) | fermentation metagenome | biome: anthropogenic terrestrial biome; feature: soil; material... | reverse complement strand
ATATCTTACTTCACCTAAATCTAGCTTTGACAAACCAGGATTATATGAAATAGATATTTCTGTCAGAGATAATCCTAAAAGTAATATTAATTTTGATAATTACAGACTATGGAGTTTTCCTAGAAAAATAAATCTTTATGTTCATAGAGAGCCCGTTTCAGTATTTAATGAATCTATTGATAATAATTTAAGTTTTATTGATGAAAATTTTCTCATTCAAGAAGAACTAAAAGAAAAATGTAATTTAATTCTTTCCAAAGAACCTAAAAGAGTTAGCAAACATATAATCTTTTTAGGACAAATACCAAGAACAAACGACTTTGAAAATACAAAACCTATTGGCAAACAAGTTGTTGGAAAAACTTTAGTTGATGATTATGTAATGGATGATACAGCACTTGTGTATAAAAGTGAAAAGGGCATCTATATTATTACAGGATGTTCTCACAGCGGCATATGCAATATAGTAGAATATGCAAAAAAAGTTTGCAAAGACAATAGGGTACTAGGAATTATAGGAGGATTTCATTTATTTGAAGTAAACTCTCAGGTGAGTAAAACTATTGACTATTTAAAGCAGAATAATGTAAAAGAATTGTATGCAGCGATAAGAAATAGGGATGATGTAAGATATGGATCAGATAGATATAGTTCAATGCCAAGTGAAGAACAAATCGGAAAAATACAACAGTTATGTACACAGTTTTTATTATTTATGAAAGATACTTACAATAGGCAAGATTTAGTTGGGTACAAGATACTTGAAGAGTTAAATATGGAACCTTGTAGTATAAGGAATTTAACGCAAAGTAGGGAACAAATAGACGCTTACTTTGATAATTACATTAAAGGTTATTACGAAACACTGTTTAAAAAAGATGATGTAGTAAATAAGTTATTTATAGATATTTGCTTAAAGAAAACAAAAGCAATATCAAAAGAACAATGGTTCTATTTATTCTCTCAAGCAAATTCTTTAGATTACTATGAGTTAAAACAAAAGATAAGTATGTTGGAAATGCAAGGATTTGTTCGATTTGACTTAGCATTAGGAACTTATATAGGGAGTGTTTAAATGAACAATCATATAGAGGTGTACAAAGATAATGACAAGAAGCCGACTTCGATAGAGTTTTCAGAATTAACAAAACATAAATACTTTGGATATGGTAGAAATGTCAATCCAAATGTAATGAGAAACAGATGTAAGTATGCCAAGTATGTTGGAAAAGGAGCAATGTATGATTACAAATTATCTTTTAAGAAGTACAGCACAATAGAAAAATATAAAGGAAAGGAGGTAGAAGGTGTTCTTTACCGAATGACTAAAACGGATATTAAATCAATGAACATATACGAGGGATATCCGAGGAATTACCACATAAGAACTGGAACTGTTAAATCATTTGTTAAAGGAGTTTATTCTGATGTGTCTGTATTTTGGTATGAAAAGAATAAGAGTGTACCTGTAACGTCTCCACCAGCCGAATACGTAAGAGATATTTTATTAGGATATATTACCTATGGATTGAACACAAGTATCCTGTATGACGCTCTGAGGAGGTGTGAGAACGCAATGCGAGTAAGACAAAAGAGTTTTACAAAAGAACAAGTAGCAATCACAATATCTTCGTGGGATGATGTATTTGAAGAAGATTATGATGATGGAGATCAATTACCAGGAGGTTGATTTTGGAACATCCAATAAGAACACTTATATTAACATTTTTAATGATTTTGATTTATATTTTATCCCTAATATGGGCAGGAGGTTTTTATATATGAGTATAGATTTTAAAGTGTTTAATGAAATGGTTTATGGATTGAAACATAGTGTTATTGCTAGTGGATATCCGAAAAGTTTAGATTTAGAAGATTTAGAAGATGATCCGTTGATAACATATGATGAAATGGTGAGAGCTGATAAGTTAGGTAACGCAAAACCAGGATCAGGTCATGATTGTTATTTAAAAGGTGTTGTGGTTCAAATGGATGTTACAGCACCTCAGTATTGGTGGTTACAATTCGGGAGATATCATTTTTCTGATATTGTTTCTTCGCAAAGCAAAATGCACAAAATACTTGAAATGGATATTGATACACAATGCAATGAATATGTACATCCAGATATGAAAGCGATATTAAAAATAATGATTTGTGATTACAAAGAAAAACCTAGTAAGGAAAAGTTTCAAGGTTTAATTGCTAGTTGCCCTATGGGGTTAATGCTAACAGCAAGAGTGACAACGAATTACTTACAACTTAAAAGTATGTACAATCAAAGAAAGAATCATAAATTAGAAGAATGGAGAATATTTTGTGATTGGATGAAAACTTTACCTTATTTTGAACAATTTGCCTTGAATAGATAATTTAAACAATGTATAATTGGTATGAGGTGATAACATGACGAACACAAAAATGATAGAAGACTTTTACACTTTAAAGTATGGAAAGAAAATGACTATTAAAAAAATCTTATACCAATTATATGTTAAAAATGATATGTCTATTAGGCAGATCGCTAAACAATTATATGTTTCACAAGCGACAGTTAGTAATTGGTTAAAAAAATATGGTATAGCAGCGAAGAGATTTATTTATGTAGATAAAGAACAAGATTAATAAAAAAAAAGGTGGAAGATAAAATGTTTACAAAAAAAGATTTAAAACAAGGTGATTTAATTGTTTATGGTAAAGATTCTCAATATGGTGTTCGAAAAGTTGTTAGGGATGTAGTATGTAATCATGTAGATGGGTTATATACTTTTATTAATAATTTTAATAGTGATTTAACACATAATTCCATCAAAGGTTTAAATATAGAAAAAGTTTATAGACCTAAAGAAAAAATATATCTATCAACAATGGATATTAAAGATTGTGATTTAGTATGGGAGCGTGAGGAACCTAAAATAACATTAACATTAGAAGAAATTGCTAAAAAGTTTGGTTGTGATGTAAAGAAGATTAGGATTAAAGATTAGAAGCAGCCAGGAGGTTAATTAAATGAAATTATTTGTTTATGGTACTTTACTAAATGATTATCAATATAATTATTATTTAAAGAAGTATGTTTCTAATCCAAGACTCAGTTTTATAAAAGGAACCATGTATCAAAACACAACTTTTCCGATGATTATATTGCCAAAGCATAAAAAGAAGAATATGCAACCTCAAGTAGCGTATGGAATTACATTCGATCTGACGTTTAACACGCAATTAGATAGAAAAATATTCTTCTCAGAAATGGATGCTTATGAAGGATGTAATAATAATTTAAAAAATAGTCTTTACTTTAGGAATCCAATTAAAGTACAACTCTTAAAAGAAAATGTTTTAGATTTAGAAAACAACGAATTAGCAGAAGAAGTAGAAGCGTTTATCTATCATGGTAATCCTAAAAATCCTGGGATACGAAGAGTAATAGATGGTAATCATGGTAGAGCATTAATCGCATTTAGAACATTAGAACCGTTCTTAAATAAACTGAATCCTATAGATTATAGATATGTATGGGAAGAATGTCCTAATTGTGGACACGAAGTAAGGTTGATATCTAAAATGATATGGCAAGAGTGTCCTATTTGTAAAGTAAATATAAAACCATGTAGCTTATGCGATATGGATGTTGTTAATTGTAGTAACTGTCAAATCTATTAATTGTGCCTAGTGCAATTAAAATAAAAAAAACAATAGCCACGTATGTGGTAGCGAAGGAGAAAAAAAATATGTCAGTAGAAATTAGTTGGGATGCAGTAGGAAACGAAAGTAACAATGGAGGAACAAAAGAAAAGAAATATTTAAAATTGGGTCAAGGTACAACAAAGATTAGAATCATTGATGCAGCACCAGCCGTTAGGTGGACTCATTGGGTTCAAGAAGCAAACAATGGTAGAGGTTCATCTGTAAATTGTCCAGGGAGCAACGCAGGTTGTATGATTTGTGCAGATATAGCAGCAAAGAGAGATTTACCAAAAGGACAGAAGAGTAAGTATTCAAGTAGAAAAATGCACTGTATGAATGTATATAACTTTGAAACAGGTCAAGTGGAATTATTAGATGAAGGTGTAAAGATATTTAATTCAATTAAAATGCTTATGGTTGAAATGGGCGATGTAAGAAATTACAATATTAAAATTATGAAACAAGGTCAAGGATTAGGAAATGTTACTTATCAAGTAATTCCTGATTTTCCACCAGCTCCGTTACCAGCAGATATTCAAGCGATTGTAAATAATCCTGATAATCTTATGGATGTGTCGCAACACAGCAAAGAAAACGAACCTGAACAAATAGCTCAATTAATGCAAGGCAAATCATGGAAAGAAATATATTCTGAAGCAAGAGAACAAGATGAACAGCCTAATACTCAACCTGATACAGCAGAACAAACATATCAACCACAGTTTTCTTAATAGATAGCAGGGATAACACCCTGCTTTTACATTTTATTTAATAGTAAAAAGGAAGGTGAATTATATATGCAACAATTCAATATAGTAACAAAAGAAGATTTTAACATGATGGAGATAGATCAATATTCCTCAATAAACAAAACAATAAAATGTAAGATATGTGGAAGATCAAAGAGAGTAACAATACACTTTAAAAAAACACAAGATGGACAACTTGAAATAGCATTAAACAATGTATGGAATAATTACGTACCAAATACAGTTTTTAATGTCAATGGAAGCCAACTGTTTGTAACTCATACAATTGGTAAAAGTACGAAGAAATATAGTACAAAAATCATTAGTAGAAGTTTTTATGTAAAATACAAAAACATTGGTTTCTCAAACACAGTAGATACACAAATGGTAACAACAGTAGATTCTATATGTGAAAATTGTATTGTTGGATTAGATAGCGTGTTATCAAATGTAGAGAGTCAAACTTGCGATTATTTTATTATATCCGAATCCGATCATGTAGGAGAGGTATCTTTTGAATTATTAAAAATAGGTGATATAGAACCAGATTATATGTTGTTAGAAAAAAAATATAATCATAGAAGTGTTAACTATGACGAATCATTAGTAGAACAAGATGTTAAAAATGTAGAGATTGATCACCAACAAACATTACAAGATTCTGTTATGAATTTATTGTATAACAGAAGAAGAGTAATAGATAAAATAGAACAAGTGTTTTTAATTAAAGATGAACTTTATCTTAGGTTGAGAAATACTGAGGTATTACCCTATAGTGATGTTGTTTCTGGTTGGAATTTTTTTAATTCAAGTATAAATGTACCTGCTGGCAAGTACAGATTGTTTACAAATCACGTATATAATTCAAACAATAAAATATTAGAAAATGGTTGTTATAATCCGTTGTGTTTGTTTAAATTATATGGTGATCAAAACATATACCAGATCATGGAATTAAATACAGGAGATATTCTTCCAGGTCAAATATATGAAGATATAAGCAAATACCTAATACCAATAGGATACTCAGGAGAAGAATATAAAAAGGATTATTTTTATCGGTTTTGTAATATCACAAATATAGAATATAACTTCTTCTACTCTTATGATAAGCCTGTTTATTTAAATCAAGATGCATTGAATAACTTGCGTGAAACAGAAATATCAATTGATACCATAAAAGAAATTATTAATGGTGATGGGTTTAGAATCAAAAATTACATTTACAAAGACTGTACCATGAAGATTGTTTTAAATAATAATATTGAATTTGAAATAGATTTGTTTGATACTTATGTGAGTGAATATGACGTATATAATGAATGGCTTTCAGAATTGGAAGTGGCACTAACAACTTTAAAATTTAAAAATATTTGGGGATTTATGGAGATGTTTTGAGATGAAAGAATTAGATGGAGAAGCTAAGATAATAGATATTTACTATAAATACAAAGAGAAAAAAATGACACCTGCTGAGGTAAAAAGAACAAGGATGCAAATCAGACAGTTATTAGATAGTGGATATAATTTTGAAGAGATAGAAAAAGCATTAAATTATATTATTGTCAATCCACCACCAAATGGATTTTATTCTTTTGGTTTTCTAAACCATGTTATAGGTGAAATACTAATTAAAATCGCTATAAAAGAGTCAAAACCACCTGATAAAGTTTCTTTTGATGTGCCTATTACACAAAACGAGGATATAATAGAATCGAACAAAGATAAAGTTAAAAGAAAAAATACAAAAGTAAAAGGTACATTAGATTTTTAAGGAGGTGGTTAAATGACAATGCCATTATTAGATATTAATAAAGTGATATCTAAGCCTGGCTCTGAGAGAGCCATTTTGAGCATTATTTTGAGATACCCTGATAAGATTGTCGAGTGTGAATCAAACAACCTTAAATCAGATCATTTCAGTGTTGATGGGCATAGGTATTTATATAGTATTATATGCTTTCTATATACCAACCCTGAAATTAACAGTATTGACGCGTTACTCATTTATACCTCGATTCGTCAACCAAATGTTAAGACAGCAGTTGACGAATTAGGTGGCTTAGAATATATAGAATCACTATTCAACGCAGAAATTAGTGATAATCTTTCTTATTATGTCAAAGAAATAAAAGATTTATACACGAAAAGAGAGATTTATACTATGAGTAAAAATTTACAATCAGGAATACTTCAAAACAAATACGAATCAGCAGATATTCTCATTACTGATTTACAAAACAAAACATTAGAAGTAGCAGTAGAATCAGAAAGTAGTGATGAAGTCTACAGAATGGGAAGTGATACAGAGAGAGTATTACAAGAGAGAATGGAGAACAGATCTAGTATACCTGGTCTTGCTATGGGATGGACACAATATGACAGCGTTACTCAAGGTGCCAATGGGAACGATTTAATTGTAATTGTTGGAGAATCTAAAGTAGGTAAGTCAGCTATTTTAATTCAATATGTTGTTAATTGGTCGATTCGTGATGGGTTACCTGGTCTTTACTTAGATACAGAAATGGATTCAAGAAATCAAGAAGATCGAATCTTATCTTGTCTTTCAGGTATACCTTTTGAAGAGGTAGTAAATGGTCAATTTGCAGTTGATACTATTTATGGAAATGCCAGTAGCAAAAGAGCAGCAATTGAGGGAGCAACGAGAAAACTTCAAGATAATAAATGTTTTCATATCTATGTTCCTAATTTTAGTGCTGATGATGTGTCAAAAAAAATAAGAAAATTTAAACTAAAAGAAAATATTGCTTATGCTATTTTTGATTATATCAAATTGCCGTCTTCTGAGATAGCAGGACTAGGTGATGCAAGTGAGTATCAGAAATTAGGATACCTTACCTCAGCATTAAAAGACTCAGCAGGGATTTGCGATATACCTGTTATAACGGCAGCACAAGGAAACAAATCTTTAATTGGTTGTAATGATCCTGATGCAAATCAATTAGGTGGTTCTTACAGAATACTTCAAATTGCTTCTAAACTCATGTTTTTAACTCACAAAAGTAATGCTCAAATGATGGCAGAAAATTATACAAAAGGAAATAGACGTTTGTTCGTGAAGTACCAACGAAACGGCAAATCGAATAATGAAGCGATTAATTTTCAATTTGAGGAACCAATATTAAGATTTAAGGAGGTATAAATGAGAAAATCAAAAAGAAATTACTATTTAGATATTGCTTTGAAGGTAGCAGAGCGTTCTACATGTCTCAGAAGGCAATACGGAGCAGTTATTGTGAACAATGATGAGATAGTCGCTACAGGTTATAATGGCTCTCCTAGGGAAGAATCGAACTGTTGTGATGATGGTATTTGTGCAAGAGAAAATATAGAACATTGGACAAGATATGAGATTTGTAAAAGTGTTCATGCAGAAATGAACGCAATTATATCAGCAGCTAGAAAGGATATGATAGGTGGAACAATTTACATTGCAGGTATGGAAAATGGAAAAGAAATTATAGCAGTACCTTGTGATATTTGTAGAAGATTAATTGCAAACGCTGGAATTAAATATGTGAAGGAGAGAACTTACAAATGAAAAATTATAAAAAAGAGTTTGTTGAAGTAGCTATTGGTGTTGTTGAGGAGTTAAACAAATTAGATAAGTATTGTTGCGAAACAAGTTGTGAAGAGTGTCCACTTAATTCAAATCCTGATGAATGTAATTTTGTAGATAAGTTAAAAAATAACCTAATAGAAGGAATAGAGTTGGTAGTACAAAAATTGAAAAATAGGTGATCTTATGAGTAAGAATCTATTAACACATATCAAGGATAGTTTAAATCAAGAATCTGTATTACGATTTTTAAGACAACATGATTTTAGATTAAACACAAATAGCGACAGTTCTCTTCGTGGGAGTTGTCCTATACATAAAGGAGACAATACTTCAGCATTTGTATGGAATTTGGATAATAATCTTTGGTATTGCCATACTGGTTGTGGCAAGGGTGGGGATATATTTGAGTTTGTAGCTGATTATTATGAGATTGATCCTAAACAAGAGTTTAAAAAAATAGTATATAAGACAGCAGAGTTGTTAGGAATTGATACAAACGGATTTAATATGAATGTTGAATACAATTCTAGGCAGGATATTGAACAATGGCTTAAATTTGTAAATAAAGAAAGCGATGAATTACCATTGTATGATATGAACATCTTAGGAGAATTAAAAATACCAACTTCATATAGAGATTTTAACTCAGATACGATAGAAAGATTTTCTTTATCTTATTCTCCATCCTTAAATGCTATGGTCATTCCATTAACTCAAAACGGAAATATCGTAGGTGTGAATCTAAGAAATTTTACACCAGGAGAAAAGAAATATAAATTAATACCAAAGAATTTAAAAGCAGGACATATCCTATATAATTTTGATAAAATTGTACAAGGTGAAGATACTGTAATTTTAACAGAAGGTTGTTCTGATGTGTGGAATTTACATCAACTAGGAATAAACAATGCAACATCATCATTAGGAAGTCATTTAGCAGAAGGTCAAGAAAAAATATTGTTAAAGCATTTCACCAATATTCATATTATGTATGATGGGGATGTAGTGGGAAGAAGAGAAACAATAAAATTAATTGATAAGCTCCAACATAAAGCAAATGTAATGGTCTATGATTTGCCTGATGGAATTGATCCAGGGAGTTTAGAATCATTAGAGGGAATAGTGCCTATCCAGGCTTATTTATTCACACAAAAATACAACGAAAAAGGAGAAATGAGAAATGGTTGAAAAATGTGAAAAATGTTTACACAAAAATGTATGTGGGGTTAAAAATACTTTTGAAGGTGTAATTGAAAATTTAGTAACTATGCAAAATGAGAATCCAATCTTCAAGCTTACAGCAGATTGTTCTGAGTTTTCATATTCAAGAGCAAAACAAACAAGGAAGAAGGAAATTGAAGAAAATGCCTGATTTTAGAACAGATCAACATAAGATAATGAAGAAAGCCATATCTGAATATGGCTCTTCTCACCAAATATTAAAAGCTATTGAAGAACTAGGAGAATTAGAAAGAGCTTTAATTAAAAAGATGATGTATCAAATTGAATTTGTACACAGGGATGATGTAAAAGATAATCATTACAATTTGATGGAAGAAATAGCAGATGTAGAAATTATGATTTACCAAATCAAATTAATATATGGTATTTTTTATGAAGTAGATTCACTCAGAGATAAAAAACTACAAAGACTAAAGATGAGGTTAGGTGAGTAATATGTTTACTTTTCACGAAATATTCGATATAGAAATGGAAGATATTCCAAAAGTATTAGAGAATTTTGAAGCAATAAGATTTGTAGATTATTTAAATGCAGATCGGTTAGAAGAAATACTAGAAAAAGAGTATCAAGATTATTGTGAAAGAAATGGTTTGTGTACAGAATGTGGAGAAGAGAAAAAGATTATTAGAACACAAATAGGTGAGGTAGATGGTAGAATCCTTTGGGAAGATATCTTTATGTGTCCAAATAATCATTAGGAGGTTATGACTTGAATCATCTACATTTACATTCTTCAGGATCATTATTAGATGGTGCTGTAGATTTAGAAAAAGCAGTATTAAAAACAATAGAGAATGGTGGGACAGGTTTAGCATTGACAGATCATGCAAACATGATTAAAACATTTGAATTTCAACAGGTATGTGATAAACATGGTGTTAAACCAATCATAGGATGCGAGTTCTATGTAGGTGATACCAAAGAATTAAAAGGGTACCACCTAATCGTTTTAGCAAAAAATAATGTCGGATTAAAGAATTTATTTAAACTACAGAAATTTAGTTATATGGATAACTTCTATGGCAAACCAAAAATAAATGAGTCTATGCTGTTCGCTTTATCAGAGGGATTGATAGTAACAACGGCGTGTATTGGTAGTTATTTTGGCAAACTATTCTTTAATGATGATATTATTGCCATTAAAAATAAACTTATTCAATATAAAGAGATTCTTGGTGATGATTTTTATGTTGAGATTCAACCTAACAATATACCAGAGCAAAGAGATTACAATCTTAGAATGTTGGGATTGGCAAATCAACTAAATATCAAATATATCGTAACCTGTGACGCTCATTACGTAAACAAAGAAGATGCAGAAGCTCACGATACATTACTAGCAATTCAAGTAAAGAAGAAAAAACAAGATACGAAAAGATTTAAATTTACAGACGATAGTTTTTACATGATGAATAAAGAAGATATTAATAATAATTTAAGTGGGTATATTGATCACTATACAATAAATAGAGCTATTCAAAACACTTATGAAATTGTAAACAAGTGTAGTGCAAAATATGAAGAAGGGTATTATCCACCAACAGTAGGAGAAGACGAATCAGCAGTATTAAAACAACATTGCAATGAGGGATATGTAAAACGGTATGGAAATATATATCTACAAGATGAAGTAGAGCGAATCAATTATGAATTAAATGTAATATGTCAAAAGAATTATGCAGGATATTTTTTAATCGTTGAAGATTACATCCGATTTGCCAAAGAACAAGGAATATTAGTAGGACCAGGTAGAGGTTAATGATAGCTTCCTTATACAGAGATGTATATGAAAATAAATAACGTGAACCTAGATAGTAATAGGGTGTGACTACATTTGTAGTTGCTAACGGTGGAACTCTAAGGATTGAAAAATCTATGACAATACCGTGCTAAGTGCTGGATATGGTCGAGGTAAAGAGAGTTACTGACAACGCCTCATATATTCAATAAAAGTGTAACGACTATCCGTAAGGAGTAGGGTGGAATTTTGCTACCATCCGAAGTGCGTTATATCCTAACTTATTATAAGAAGGATAAAGATATAGTCTAGTCCCCTAATAAATATCGGGAAACCGAGGGTATAAACGAGTGCAGCAGGTTCATTAGTAGCTTATATTCTAGGTATTACCAATATAGACCCTATGAAAAATGGTTTATTATTTGAGCGATTCTTAAATCCTGAAAGAGATAGCGACCCTGATAAAATGTTAGTCAGGCTTCGCAGTAATGCGTCGAATAATAAATTTGTGAACTCTATTGCTTAGAGGTGTGTCTTTAAAAAGATGCTAACGATGGAAGCCTAAGTCAAAAATGATATGGTTATATCGTGCCAAGTTTGACAATGCTTGATAAACACAGAGAAACAAAAGGATTTAAAATTGTCAAAAAGGTGTAACGACTATTCCGTAAGGAAGTAGGGCAGAGGATAAGCTACTGCTCGAAGCGCAAATCCCCTTGTAAAAGGGTGAAGAGATAGTCTACTCCCCTAATAAATATCGGGAAACCGAGGGTATAAAGGATTGATACAGATTTTGACTATATTAGAAGGTCTGAAGTAATTGAATATGTAAAAGATAAATACGGTAAGGACAAAGTAGCAACAGTTATGGCAGAAGGTTCTTTCACTTGTAAAAATGTTATGAGAAAAGTGTTATCAGCTTATGATGTGGAACAACGAATTATAACAAGATTATCTAAACTCGTTGTAGACGCTGAAATGACATTTAAAGAAGCTTTAGAATCTTCAGTGGAACTTACTCTATACATGAACAATAACCCTAGTATAAAGCGTGATATAGAAGTCTTAGAAGGTCTTATGAGTCATGAAAGTAAACACGCAGCAGGTATTGTTATATCGCCAATACCATTAGATAATATTTTACCTGTTAAAAGAGATGGTGACGATCACACTATGTTAAAATGTCAGTTTCATAAAAAAATCATTGAAAAGTTGGGAATTTTAAAGTTTGATTTTCTGGGATTGAAAACATTATCACTATTAGCTGACACATTAAAATTAATAAAAAATAATTATAATATTGATATTGATTTAGATAGTATTGATGTTGAAGATCCAGGTATTTATGAAGTGATGAACTCAGGAGAGTTTTTAGGAGTGTTTCAATTCTCAGAGCCATCAGGGAAACAAGCAATAGAAAGGATAAAACCTACTAATTTTAATGATTTGATTGCTGGAAACGCTTTATGTAGACCAGGTGTAAAAGAAAGGGATCTTTATTATGCCAACAAATTTAAGGTGGATATCGTTTATAATTCGGCTATTGTTGAAGAAATTCTTAAAGAAACATCAGGAGCGATAATCTATCAAGAACAAACAATGCTTTTAATGAATAAACTCGCTGGTTGGTCGCTAGGTAAAGCAGATAAAATGAGAAAAGTTAAAGATTTAGAAGAGTACAGAGAAGATTTTGTAAATGGTTGTATTGGTAATGGTTATACAAGTGTTTTTGCAAATGAAATATACGATAGATTCTCATTAGAGTATTCTTTTAATAAATCTCACGCTGCCTGTTATGCTTTAATAGCTGCACAATGTGCTTGGTTAAAGAAATATTATTATATTGAATTTATGACAGCTTTATTATCAAAAGAATTAAACAGTTCTAATGGTAAAGAACAAATACCACTTATTATAAGTGCTGTTATGGCAAATGGGATTCATATTAAAACACCTGATATTAACAAATCAATAAATGAATTTACATGTATTAATGATACAATATTTTATCCATTATCAGCAATAGATAAGGTAGGTGATACCATTGTAGAAAAAATCATTGAAGAAAGAAAAAACGGCGAATTTACTTCATTAGATAACTTCATTTCTCGATTTGCCAAAAGAGATATTAACAAAAACACAGGTCAAATGTTGATTAAAGCTGGGTGTTTTGATGCTTTTAATATTAACAGATGTTTGTTATTGCAAGAGTTTTTTAATACGAGAGGTATCAAAGAAACAGCAAGAGTATATTCAGAAAAAGTAATTATGCAATACGAATTACAAACTCTAGGTATTTATCTTACCTTTGATCCATTGAGTGATTATCCTAAAAGAAAATTCTCTGAATTAAAAGAAACTGGCGATGATTATATATATGGAATCATATCAAATGTTAGTAAGATAAAAGATCGGAATAACAATTCAATGGCTTTTATATCAGTAAATACAAAAGCTGATAACATAGGGTGTATTATGTTTAGAGACAGATTGGAACTATATGGTAATCAACTTTTAATTAATTTACCAGTGGTAATAAAAGGAAATAAAAGTTCAGACAAATTTAAAATTAACGAAATAACATTTATAGGGTGATGATCAATGTATATAATACGTCAAACTGCACTTAATGATTATTTGACTTGTCCTCATATGTGTATGCACAGGTGGGGCAAGTTTGGAGAAGTAAGTCCATGTGATGAAACAGAGCAAGAACAAAATAAATATGCTGCTATAGGTACTGCTTTTCATGAAACAATGGAGAAATGGGGATTACAAAAAAAAGCAGGTGTTCAATTATCAAAAGAAGATTTATGGCAAGATTTAACTGTAAGAGTTGATGCTATTTCCTCTGATTTGTTTGATAATGAGGATGAAATAGAAAAATTTAGAGACAGTTTAGAAAAACAATTAGATTGGATATATGGCGATTTGTTAGGAACACCGTTAGCTGTAGAAGAAAAATTTGAGAATGAGGAATTGATAGAAGGTCTTCCAGGATTCTCAGGAACAATGGATCGAATAGACGGAACAGTAGAAAGTAGAATACTTACTTTAAAAGATTATAAAACAGGTAAAGTATATACAAAGAAACAACTAGCCAATAACATACAAGCAACTATTTATAGTCTTTATGTTAAGAAAAAGTATGGTTTTTATCCTTCTCATTTTGTATTTCTGTTCTCTAAATTTAAAAAAGAGAAAACAGTTTTTATAACAGAAGATTATATCAATCAAAATACAGAATACATTAAAGAAATATGGAACAATATACTGAACCAAAACTTTAACCCATTGCACAACAGAAGTAAATTTTTCTGTAATAATTTTTGCAACTATAAACCTAATTGTATTGCTTATACAAAAGTGCCAAAGGGGTGGGAGAATGTTGGAAATTGAAACCTGCCCTTTCAAAGAAGGAATATTATACATAGTAAGAAGTAGAGTACGTTTTAGGGATGTAGAAAGGGATGATTTTAAGGGATACTATATAGAAGAGTATACAAATTTCTATATGTTTAAATCACCAACAGGGTATAGATGTACCATGTCTAAGGTAGATTATGAGACAAATCGGTATATCATAGAGGAGGAAGAAGATTGAAAGAAACAGGGAAGTGTATTTTAGGTATATCCGTATTATTCGCTATATTTGTAGTTTTAGTGTCTTGTACTGATAGTATTGATAATGGAAAATCATATACAAATGTAGATGTATATGAAAAACTAGAACAAATCGAAAGAATAGAACAACAAGAGCTAAGCGAATTACAAATAATCAGAGAAACAGTTCTTCAAAATGAACAAAATATTTTAGAGATAAAAGATAAAATAGAGGAGTGACAAGGTGAACGAAGGAAAGAAGTTTGAAAAGGACTTTAAGGATTCGATGCCTAAAAGTGTATGGTGTTATAGGTTTAGGGATGGTACAGCGAGTTGGAACCAAAATCAAGAGAATGTAAGATTCCAACAAACAAACATATGTGACTTCTTAGTGTATGCAAATAAACTATGGTTGTTAGAATTAAAAACAACAGCAGGATCATCATTACCTTATTCGAGTCTCAAATCACAGAGGTTAAAGAAATCTAAGCTCAAGCAACAAATAGAAATGTTAGAGACAGCAGGGCAACACTCAGGAATCGTACCAGGATTAGTCGTTAATTTTAGAAAGTTCCAAGAAACATACTTCGTACATATTGATAAAATAATACATTATTTAGAAACAGAAGATCGGAAGAGTATCGCTTACAAATGGTTTGAGGAAAATGGGATATTAATTCCACAGCACAGAAAGAAAGTTAATTTTACATATGAGTTATCTGATTTGTTTAATATAATTTAGGAGGTTGTAAATTTGGAATTAAAACTAAATGAAAAGTACAAGATTACAACAATACCTTATAATTTTGTATTACAAGAAAAGATAAAGACTAAAAAAGAAGGAAGTAAAAATGAGTTTTATTATAACAATTTAGGATACTTTGGTAAATTGGAAGATCTGTTTATATATATCATAAACAAGGGTTTGCTTGAAAGTGATTCTTCTGATATGTCATCTTTAATCACATATATAGAGGATTTAAAGGGTTCTATTTCTAAGATGGTAAAAGATATCGACAAGCAATTAAAAGCACTCATAAAAGGCGATATGGAAGTCTCAAAGGATGAAATGGGGGAAAGCAATGAACAGGAAACAAAAGAGACAGAAGGAGAAACAGATCAGTAAAGAAAAACTATTTACAGCAACAGAAGTAAAACAAATACAAATTGATGCCCATCAGAAAGCTATAATGGGCATCACAAGAGAATTATTCAATATCATGTTATATCAGTTAAATAGTACATATGGATTTGGTTACGTAAGGTCTACAAGATTATTAGATAGTATGTATGATTTATTTGATTCTATTGATAAGGGTTATGTATCTTTGGAAGATATTAAGAAGTTTGTAAAAGATGAATTAAAAATAGAAATAAGATAAGGGGATGTAGAGATTGAAATTCACAAAAGATAGATATATTGAAAGGACTTACATAGATGACAGAGCGATACAGATAGCACAATACATAGTAAATACAAAATGCACTATTAGATCAGCTGGTAAACAATTTCATGTTTGTAAAAGTACAGTTCATAATGATGTTATAAATAGAGTTCGTTATCTTGATTATGGATTGTATGAGAAAGCAAAGGAGGTAATAGATTATAATAAAAAGGTAAGACATTTAAGAGGTGGAATAGCAACTAAAAATAAATTTAAAAAGGAGAGAGTTGTTAATGAAAGTAGATAGTAAAAATTTTGATCAAGAAGTATTAGAATGTAATAAAGTAGTAATAGTAGATTTTTGGGCAGAATGGTGTGAACCTTGTAAAGCATTATTGCCAATAATAGAAAGCTTAGAAAGTGAAAAATATAAAGTGTGTACAGCGAATGTAGTTGATAACCATTATGCTATGGCAAAGTATAATATTAGAAGTGTACCAACCATTATGATTTTTAAAGATGGTGAAGAGGTTGGTCACTATATAGGAGTAAAAACAAAAGAAGAGTACATATCAATATTAGAAGAAATATAAGGAGGAGTTAAAATGGAAAAATTATCAACGATTCAAAAGAGAGAAAAATTAAATGAGGTTTATGCAGTGGATGAAAAGGGCAATGGTGGAGCAAATCACGTCTATGATATAACGTGGGATGCAAGCAATAATGGATATATAAGTACTCATAAAATAGTATTTCAAAATGGAGCAAGAAAACTAAGCAATTCAACTCATGGAGTTCTGGATACAGACTTACTAGAAATCGTAAGGCATAGACTACAGGGATTCCAAAAAGGGGATTTTGCGACAAGAGAAAACGCCTGTGCTTTAACTCATATCGAAGAAGCTTTGATGTGGATGAATAGACGAGTTGAGGACAGAATTGAAAGAAATGTATTAGGAACAAATAATAAATAATAGGAGGAATTAAAATGAAAAGAGAAGATTTAAAAAACACTATAGGAGAATTATTTGAGAAAGAAATATTATCAAAGTTTATGGATAGGAACGCATCTTATGGTTCAGAAGATGGATTAGATGCGTTCTATAATTTTAGACAAACAGGCACCAGATTAGCGATGAACAGTAAGATTAATTTGGATGAATTAGATACTATGCTTTTACCTTTGTTTACATATACAGATAAACATCAAGTAGCTTTAATGCAACACTTAAGTAAAACTAAAGAATGTGAAGATCGAATTGTAGATATTATTGTTTATTCTTTTATTGCACTTGCCATGATGAAAGAACATTATGGAATTAAGGTAGAAACCTATCCAGGTGTGATATCAGCAACAGAAATCAATGGTGGTATATATCTAAAAAATGAGTAGGGGGAAGAGTAAGAAACAAACAAAGTGGACAAATCGAAGGATTTTAGATCATGGAGAGATAACAAAACATTTTTATAAAAGATGGTGTGAGAGATTTAGTGATATTTCTTTTGAAGAATTAGAAAAATACATAAGAGAATCAAAGGGTACAGACTTAGAAAGAATAAAGTATAATTACTACAGGTTATACAATCATTGTATGGTCATTGTAAGGCATAATAAGAAATGTCAACTTGTAACGTACATAGGAGATTTAGATAAACATCCTGAGTTGCTCCACAGGATTATATTTGATGAAATGAAAACAAAGGAATACTATTTATGAAAGAAGGAATATCAATGAGTGATAATTTATTAGGTAATATAGGAGAAAAACCAACTTTTGTAACACCTGAAATGGTAATAGAAAAATCAGAACAATTATTTGGAAAGATATTAGATGATATAAGATTAGAAAGAAAGCTATGGAGTATTGTTGATCCGACTAATCAGGAACTTAAACTTATAAACAAAGTTTTTAAAGAACTTATAAAAGTAATGTTACAAGAAAAATTCGGAAATATGTTTGTTCATGTTGATATGTCGAATTTCTTTTTTAAACTAAACGAAATAAAAATGAAGTATCAAAAAGAATCTTTCTTTGTAATGTTGAAGTACCTTTATTTTGCACTTAGAGAAGACGATTTTGAAGAACTTATAGCTATAATGTTTAATAGTTTGTTTAAATCAGAAAAATCATATAAGGAATTTACAGATATATTAGACAAATATCAAGAAGCAAACTTCGTAAATATAGATGATAAAATGGTTGATACACTCCTTTTAGGTTGTTTGATTGAAAAGTATGGTATTGAAATTTTAACAATAACAGAAGAAGATTACTACAAATTAAAAAATGATGGACGATTAGGTGTAAAAACAAGTGTTAATATTTTAGATGGAACAATATCATTACAAGCAATAAGAAAAGAAGATATTAAAGAATAAAAGAAAGGGGGCATATCGCCCCTTTTTATTTTTGTACTTTTATAATAGATTTAAATCCTAGTTGAGCTAATTTATCAACCATATCTTCAGCGTTTTGTTTCTTTTCAAAATAACCAACTTGAACAGAATATCCTATAGCGTTTTGTTTATTGATTAAAGATTCTAATCTAGTCATAGTAGCTGTTCCTGCAAATCCATCTACTTTTAATCCTTGATCCTTTTGGAATTTCATTACTACTTTTCTAGTACCTTCTCCAAAACTTCCATCGGCTCCATAAGGACTTAAATCATATCCCAATTTCATTAAACCTTGTTGAATCTTTTTTACCGATTCGCCTTTATCACCTTTTTCAAAATAAACCATCTTCTCAACCACCTTATCTGTTTTTTTATTCAAACCATATGTACGAACTAAACTCTTTAATAATGCTTTAGAAATTTCAGGTTTACTATCTATAATCCATTTAGATGTGTCACTATTATCATGAAAATCAACTTCTACTAAACAGGAAGAAATTCCTTTTTTAGCAGGTTCTCTTATTTCACCTATTCCAGCTTTATTGAAAGGTGTCATACCATCGACTACTTGATTTGCTCTATCCTCTTTATATGGACAAATCGCATTAAGTTCTTTAACAATATTTTCAGATAATGTTTTTGTTAATGGATAATTTTTGTGATAAAAAGCGACAACTCCATTTGCTTCACCATCACCAGCGTTACTATGTATAGCAAAATACAGATCGGCACCAAAAGCTTTAGCTTCTTCATCCCTTGCTGTTGCAACTTTAGATAGGGTTGCTAATTTAACAGTAACATTATACACTTTTAGCTCTTTTACTAACAACTTAGCAATAGCTTCCATTTGTGTTTTTTCATTTGTATTACCTGTTTTGTATACATTTCTAGGTTGGTTACTAGGACTTATATATATCTTCATTGTTTAAAACCTCCAATATACCGATCTGCCTTTTGTGCAGTATTTGTAAAACTATTATTCTTCCAAAAACCAATTACACTTGTGATGGCTAGGAATAAATACGATACAAATTCAGATAGGGTCTCATTACTAATTGGTAATGGACTCTTTCCTACTAATTCTAAGGCTCCATTTGCAGTAGCAAGTACAAACAGTGCAACACGAATCCAAGTACCTTTTGATACACCTCTTAAATTAAAATTCATTTATTCACCTCTTATGACAATAATTTTAGTACTTCAGGAGTAAGTTTAACCCCTGATAATACTATAATACATACAACTAACGCTATAATAATTTTAACACCTTTGTAGATTAACTGCCAAGTTTTCTCTGTATTCGCTGAAACGATCTGTGTAAGTTCTTCTTTTAGACTTTTAAAACCTTCTTCTACGTTGTCAATTTTAAGTTCTATAGTGTCAAAATTCTTATTCTCTAATTTAATATTTTGCACAGCGATTTTCAACTCCTTAACATCTTCTTCAATACATCCAATTCTTCTGCTAACATCTAAATGCCCAGCACAGGCTTGATCGATTACACCACCTCTATTTTATATATCCTTTTTTCTTAGCTGAATTTACATTACCTTGTAATCTATCTATATAATCATACATCATCTGTTGTTTTATTTGATTAATATCTTCTTTACCAAAAGTATATTGTTTTGCCCCTGATAAGTATCCTGTTGTTTTCTTTTCTTCATTTTCTGTAAGTTCAGGTGCCATACCAACTTTAGATAAAGCTCCTTGTGATATGTTCGACCAAGATTCCATACCAGGCATTAGGTTTCTAGCAGCATATCTAAGTTTAGGATTCATATACTTACCATTTGGAGTGTCTTTAGCGAATGGGTATAAGTACATTGGTGCTTTCGATTCATAACCCTCGTATGGAACGATATCGCTGTCAAAATAGGGGTTTTTGTTGGTAGGTATCTCTACTGATAGTTTAATGAGTGGATTAAGCATAGAATAAATCTCTTTAGGACTCATTTTGTTAATATCATCAGCAGGTGTTCTAATATTTACATAAGTGTCGTTTCCTAGATATGTCGCATCCTCAAGATAATCAGGTTTGTATAGTTTTTGATCTTTTGTCTCATCCTTGGAACCTATTCCTCTTTTTGCTCTATAATATCTTGAAAGTCTGTTAGGATTCTCAAACATAGATTGAAGTTGAAGAGGAATATTTTTTCTCATAAAAGTATAGAAAGGAATAACTCTTTTCATTACATTTTTCTCAAAGTCTGTCAAATCGGAATAATCAAACAAGTATTTATTTACTGTATCAGTAGCTTCTTGAAATGACTTTCCTGCATTTAATTCTGTAAGGAATAAATTAACCTTTGCTTGACTCTCAATAAAGGATCCCATATCCTTCATTTGACTTACACCAGGAAGGTTTGTTAAATCCATATTACTAAAATTTTTGCTCTTTTTAAAGTTTGGACTAAGGTTAGTCACCATATCGGCAGAGAAATAATCAGTATCTAATATACCGTACTTTGTAAGAGCTTCTGATATTTCATCAATGCTTCTACCTGCTATCTTTCTTCCTTTATCTAATTTACCACCCATCATAATAATAGTAGCTTCATAATTATGTTTTGGGTTTAGTGCTGCTGCTCCTGCTGCTAAATATTGTTGAAATGTATTACCAAGCATATTCGTCATATGGAAAGTTGGGTTAACAACAGTAGCAAGTGGCTTAAACACTTTGTTTGTGATTTGATCATATACTTTAAAGAAATATTTTCCGAATGTTTCTTTATCTTTCGTGAATTGCTTTAACATTTCTTTATCATAAATATCATACATACTGTTTTTCACAAGGAAAATGTTGTCTTGATCTAACTCCAAATACTTCTTCACATCTAAACCTTTTAAATCAACAGGTTGAAAATTCTTGTTAGGTGTTAAAGTAGAAGCATAATTAAGAATTGTATCTTTTGCTTCAGTAGGGGTTCCAAACCTTAATTCATCAAGAAGCATACCTCTCTTGTACTCTCCTGTCTTGCCTTTTCTAACAAGTATGTACCCATCATCTAACATATTATCTATAGTGTCTTTATCAACAGCATCTTTTATATTGTATCCAAAATTTGTAAAGAACTCATTTTCAAATGTTTCTGCATACATAGTAGAATTGTGTTGAATCATTCTATCTACATAGATTTTAGGTAAATGTGTTTCAAAGAACTCTGATACTTTAGAATTTTTCTCTAAAATGGTATCTTTTATCTTTCTTGTCTTTTTTGCTTGATTAACCTTTGTTGTTGATTTGTTTAATTCCATTTGATCTAAGATAGTCGCATTTCTAATATCTTTTTTATATTGATCTGTAATTTGATGAGGGACATATCGTTGGTAAAAAGAAAGGATCTCTTCCTTTTCAAGATTTTCTGCATCTTTTAAAATACCTTCTTCAAAACCGACCTTCTCCATATCTTCTCTAAATTCTTTCATGAATTGAACAGAAGTTTCTACTCTATCTTCAATCTTAGATAAATCATTTTTGTTCTTTGCTTTTCCTTTGTATTTTTTAGTAAGGTATTCTCTGATTTTGTTTTCATCTTTTACTGTAGCATTTACTCTTTTTAAATTCTCTTTACTAACATTCCCGAATTGGTGGTTTTGTTGAATTACGTATTTCTCCATTTCCTTAGGATCTTGTAAGATACGTTTAATATCAGCCATCTTCTGTTCTGTATTTTTAATTACTTTTCGTTGAATACCAGCATTGGAAAGAGTAGCTGCTAATTGATAATCCTGCATTGCCTTTAATTGTTCATTAATGAGTTTATTATAGTGTTTAATTTCATTCGCATTGCTTTGAATAAATGGAGGATAGATTGCTTTTGTAAACTTCTCGATCTGTGCATCATTCATAGTTGTTAGAAGTTCATTTATTTTTGCATAAGTATTAGGCATTTTTGTTCTAAAGAAAGAAGATACTTTAGGATCAGATTGAGTCATAGCGATAATTTCAGCAAAAGATTCTCCTTGTTCTTTCGAGTTCTTAGCATACTTAGAAGGGAATCCTTCTTTAAATAATTCTTCTAAATCCAAACTGCTTTTATAATCACTTGTCAACATATCAGATTTGTATAACGAATCATACAGATCAGCAAAATCTTCTGATTTAAGGTTGTTTGAATCTTTGGTGAAGTTTTTTATTACAAGATCTATTTCAAACTTTGTTTTGGCTCCAAAGATATCTTTTAACTTCTTTGTTGCATTATGACCTGATTCGTGCATAAAAGTATAAGCAGGATTACCATGAATATCAAATATAACAGCCTTACCCTTTTTATACGCACCTAGAACCTCTGTAGGGACACGTTTATTTGTATCTAGTATGTAAATATCCATATCTTTTAAAAACGTCTTATTTGCCTTTATAACATTATTATTATCAAATAAAGACATAATCTTTTTCGCTGCACCAACAGAATCATCACTAGCTTCTACATAAACATTTGTACCGACTCGACTTAACTCTACTTTCATAAAGTTCAAATCTTCTGCTTTTTGGTATTCATATTTGATTTGTCCAATGTTCTTTTGTAAGGTTTCAATCGTATCAGAAATATCTGAAGATCTTAACTTAAAACTACCAGCAAAATAATCCTCATTGATAAAATCATCAAATACTTTAGTTGAATTTTTAAAAGCATCTTTAAAGCTAAGAGCAGACGGATCAGAATAAGCAGTAGATATAATGTTACTTGCTTGATTTTTAGGTATGAGTTTGCCCTTATCTAATTTCAATTTAAATTTATTGTATTCAGATAAAACTCTTTTCTGTAAATCAGAATCAGGAATTTGTTTAATATATTTATCAATATCATTACTTAAGGCATATGTTTGTTTTGTGGTGGCATAAAACTCAGCTATTTGATTTGCTTTTTTTAAATCATAAGCTGTGGTTGGATTTTCTAAAGCATTCACAACCCTTGATACTGTTTCATTCGCATCAGGATAATTCTTTGTGTTGAATATAACGTGTAGTGACTCTTTGAAGTTTTCCTTTAGCTTGTTACCATCAAAATATCTACCTAGTGATGATTTGTTTTGTTGATATTTAATCATATCGTTGTAAAGTTTGTGTTTCTCTTTATATGTGTCAAAGGAACCTTTATTCTTTTTCATTATATCTTTTAATGCTTTTGAGGTGTCACCTGCTTGAATTTTTCTGTAAGAGTTAACATAATCCATATATCCTTTTGTAACTTTTCTTAACTCAGACAAATCAGGAGAGAGTTTTACATTATCCAATTTAGCAAGTAACTCGTATTCTCTTTGTATAACAGCTTTTTGAACAACTAAATTTTGTCTTTTATCTTCTAGTTTTTTTACTTTATATGATATGTCGTGAGATAACTCAACAGACAAATTATCTAATGTTGTTGTTTTTGGTAAAACTTTATTGCCATTTAATTTCGCTATTTGATCATTTACCTCTTTAATCGAATCAGATAAATTATCATTTTTAACAAAGAGTTTGTTTGCCCTATTAGCTTCTTTACCAGTGAGAGCCTTCTCTTTTACTTTTAAATCAAAATCCTTTAATGCTTTTGTAGTTCTTTCTTCCCAATCATGTGTTCCATTTGTATATTCAAAATGCTTTTCATCTGTTTTATTGTCATTATAGATTTGTTCTAATTGTTCATCAATTGATTTTTTGATAAATTTTTCTTCTGTATAGTCAATTACCTTCTCACCAGTAACAGGACTTATATCACCAGTTAATTTGGCGTCATGAAATTGATCTTGTTTTAACAAATCCATTTGTTCTTCTTTACTTAAAGAAGTAAAAGCATCTGATGTGTAATCTCTAGTATATATTTTTGATACACTTGTCTTCATAGCTCTATATTCTTTTATAAGCTCATCATATTGACCTTTGTTTATTCCAGTACCTTTTTCTAATTCAATGCCTTTAATACGGTCTTTTAGACGTTTCAAGCCAGGTAAACCTGATACTTCTTCTACTAAATCCATAAGGGTTTTACTTTCTAACTTTGTAACCAATCTATTATCATTGTCAGCCATTTTAAGAAAATCATTAAAATGTTCTTTAGGCAAATCATACATGGTATCTGCATTTAATAGATTAGCAATTTTTCTATTTACTTTTTTATCAATTTGACTATTAATATCTTTTCCTATGGTTTTAAAATCTTCTTTTATTTTTGTTATATTGTCTAAATCTTCTTTAGTAAAATAATTAGCACTTTGAATACCTTTTTCTTTTACATAAGCTTGAAGTTGTTCTGTAAGTGTTCTAGCGTTTGGATCTGTTTTAACCATTTCTTTTCTAATCTGTTCTGCTAGTTCCGTTTTCTTTGTTTCTTTAAATTGTTCAAGTGCTTTCATTGACGATTCAGGAGTGTTATATTTCTTGCCGATAAGTTCAGCTTGATTTTTATTGATTCTTGTTTTGTTTGCATATGTTCTATATGCTTTTTCAAAATCATAATTATCAAGATACATACCTTCTATTTGTTTAGAGAATCCTAACTCACCAATATCATCAATATTAAATGCATCAAGAATATTCATCTTATCAATCTTAGACGCTTCTTTATATTTCTTTTGGATAATATTATAGAAATGTCTATTTGTTTCATTCTTTACAGTAAGATTATCTTTATCAAGTCTTATTTTAGCTTTTGATTTAACTCTTTGAGTAGCTTCAGTATACCACTTTGTTAATGCTTCTTTTCGATCTGTGCCAGTTGTAAGCTTTTTAATGACTTTCAATTGTTCATCTTTACTCATCATAGACACAGCAGGATATCTACCACCCATTCTTTTAATAACTTCATCTTTTCCATACTTGTTTTTAAAGTTATTAAGAGTCTTAATCGCTTGTTCTTCTACTTCTCTGTTCATACTTTTTTCTTCAAGATGTTTAAGAGCTACTTTTTTATCAGTAACATCATAACCATGTTTCTTTATAGAATCTAGTCTATGACCTTCTTTGATATTCTGAATTGTCTTCTCTGTATCAAAGTCACCTTTTGTAATATCTTTAGGAGTTGTATTTTTTTTAATTACATCACTAACACTTTTAGAGTTATCTATATTCTTTGTTTTAACAGGTGGCTCCTTACTAAATGCAACAGTAGAGTCTCCACGTTTTTTAATTAAATTCTCTTTAGAGGTTTCTTTTGTAATATTCTTTACATTTTTTAATTGTTCTTTATTTAACTTAAGTTCTGAATCTTTTAATGTATCGCCAACATCCTCAATAACACCCTCTTTATTGACAGATCGAACAGCATCATACTGAGTTGCTTCTTCAGCTAAATCATTAATAAACTTTTGTTCATTTTTTAAACGAGCAACTTCTTTTTGTGAATTTAATACTTTATCTGCGTATTGTGCTTTAAGCCTATCATCAAAATCATCAGACGTTCTTAAATAATCAAATTGATCTTCAATTTCTCTAAGAGTTCTCTCTGCTACATTACGTTCAGCTTCTAATTTTTTATAATCCTCTTGAAGTTCAACAATACTTTTGTTTTCATATTTTACATAATCAGGATTAGACTCTACTTTAGAATACGTATTTGTGATATTTTCAGTAAGATCACTACTATCTTCCATAGCATCTATAGTTTGTTCACTATCAATACCTTTCTTTTTAAACACTTTATTCCATTTAGTACCCTTATCAATAGCATCATTATTGGCTTTCTTTTGCACATTTTTAGCAAACTTTTTAGTGTCTTTCAGGTTTTGAATTCTCATAAGTTCAAGTACATTCTTCTCCTGTTTTGCCTGTCTAAGAGGAATATTAAATAAGTTGTTATCTCCACCAAAGTAGTTATTGACCAATTCAAATGGTTTGTTTTTCATATCAGATACTTTATCAGAAGCTTTAGTTAAAGTCTTTGAATTACTTTTAAAATTTACTAATTTATCACCAATATCAACTAGTGTTTCACCTTTTATAAGATTTACATTACCATACTTTAAACCTGACGAATCGAAGTAACCTGCTTTTTTAAGGGAACGATTAACAAGATATTCTGCTTCTTTTACTTTTTCAGCATCACTAAGCACTTTAGCTTTTGGAGATTGATTGATTAACCTTTTAGCCTGTTTATAATACTCAACATAAGAGGATACATCTTTAGAAGTTTTAGCATTTCGATTGAGTTTACGAATACCGTTAAATTCCATTGATGCTAAATCATCTACTGTTTTGCCAGTAGCTTTTAATACATCCTCTGCATTGTTTACACTACGTACTGCACTAGATCCTTTTGTTAATAACTTACTACTTTTTACAACACCACTAACAGGAGCAAGAGGATCAGCAAACACATCAGTAGCAAATCCCAATACACCAGCTTTCTTTTGATTTTTTGCTAATATCTGTTTACCTGTTTGTTCCGTAAATTCAACAGGCTTTCCATCTACAAAATAATAACCAGTTTTTTTAGCAACGTCATACTCTTGTTTATTAAGATTCTCAAACATATCGGTAAAAGAACCTCTATATTTTTCATACTCAGGAGTGATGTTAGAAGCGTGTAGTGACGTTTCTAGACCTTTTAATAGTCCACGCCCAGCAGTCTTTAGTTCACCTTTAAATCCCTCTGTATTCTTATCTGTAAGAGTTTTACCAGCATTGGCTAAACCATAACTAGCACCACTAACAAGATTACCAAATATTTTTAATGGATTCCACGTATGTGTTTTCTCTTTTTCTAATAACTCAGGTTTAGGAATTGGTTGACCAGCCTGTTGGATTCCTTGAGTTAATCTTTCAATATCATTGTGGGTGTAATATAAAGGATCATATTGATATCCATTTTCTTGATTAATCGGAGCATTCCATATTTGACCACGATTATAAGGATTTGTTGGATTAGAATATAACCTTGCTTTTTCTTGTTTTTCTTTTTCTTTAAGTATTTTTTCTTTTTCATATTGAGTTAATCCGTTTTTATCTTTATAAGTAAAATATTTATAATTATCCCATGCGTCATAAGAAGTTTTTTGTTTTTTATAAGAGCCATTATAATAATCTTCATAAGACCCCCATCCATTATCAGTATTATTTCGTTCTTTATACGATTGATTAAAATATTGTTCATAAGACCTCCTTGATGAACCACTGGAAGTCTTATTTGTTTTAGTACTTTTAGTGCTAGTGTTACTTGATCTATTACTTTTAGTGCTGTTTCGTTCTTTATACGATTGATTAAAATAATCCTCATAAGCTCTCGATTTAGACAATACTATCACCCCTTATAGAGTTGCTCTTCCTCCACCTTTTTGACCAGCTTTTCTAACAGTGTATACGTTGGTACTATGTTTAGATATTTGTGGAGCCTTTCTATTTGATTTCATAATTTTTTTATATTCACTGCTATTTGCTTGTTTTAATTGTTTACCATTTTGTTGAATCCACTTGTTGCCAAGTCCATCTCTTTTAGCTGCTTCAAATTGTTGTCTTGCTGTTTGTGTAGCCTTTGTGGATTTTTTAGCTGATGATGATCTACCACCACTACTATAATAGCCACCACCACCTGAACCACCACCTGATCTACCACCTGATCTACTAGCTAATTCTTTTTGTAACGCTCTATCTTTCTCAGCTTCTTGTTGTTTTAATTTTCTATCTTTCTCAGCTTCCAATTGTTGTTGCAACAGTTGATATTGGTTATATGAGTCACCATATTGATCTCTACCTTGAGTGTACATTTTGTCATATAACTGTTCTGCTATTGCTTGAATACTAGCTTGACGTTCTGAATCTTTAGCTGTCTTATCAGAAAGGAATGAGTTATATTCGTTTTGATAATTACTAAGCAAATTGTTTAATACAGTATCACGCTCTGTATTAATTAAGTTAGATGTTTTTTCTCCTGCTAATCCAATATCACCAAGACCAGTAGTAACAAGAGAAGAGGAAGCCAACCCTCTTTTAAGCATATTGTTACTAAAATTATTACCTTGTTTAGCATAATTGATATTACTTTCTTTCACTCTGTTTTGATAAGTTGTATCGGTACCTTGTGCTGTTTGATTAAATTGATTGTATTTACTGTTAATATTGTTATATAAATTACTCATCAAGCTGTTATATTGTGTATTTGCTTGATTTGTAGCTGAATTTGTAAAATAAGAATTGTTCTTATCAGGAGCCACAAATTTTGGTTTACCAGCAGCATCAGTGTTTACAGCGTTATAATTATACGATCCAGGTGTAACATTCTGATATGCGTTAAACTGTTGTGGTGCTTGAACACCTCTCATTAATTCTTGAAGTGTAGCCATTTTATCACCTCTTCATGTTGATTCTTTTATTTATTTTTATTTTCCTTACGACACATTATATTCCTTATGCGATGCTAATTTGTCAGATTGTGCTATAACGACCTAGCTATAAAATTATCAAATCTTGCTGTCGTATTGTCTGCTTGCAATCCTATTTTAGTACCCGAACTATTTGTTGCATCGGTTATTTTATATACCTCTTGTCCATTTTTGAACACTCTAATAACATTTCCTTTGCACTCAACACCTATTCTATCATTGTTGGACACTCTTTCATTAACGGTGTACACGG
>ENA-UOOK01001651-UOOK01001651.1-fermentation-metagenome-genome-assembly--contig:-NODE-1651-length-28950-cov-13.903720_pt1 | contig 28950 bp, 27 predicted proteins | sample MGYA00245777_ERZ724023 | MGnify/ENA primary metagenome ERZ724023 (study PRJEB28704, sample SAMN03018312) | fermentation metagenome | biome: anthropogenic terrestrial biome; feature: soil... | reverse complement strand
TCATGACCTTTTTGTTTAAGTTCTATTTGTGTTGCACTTCAATTTTAAATCAGGGTTCGAAAATTACTCTAGAAAATAGAAATAACTTTTTCAAAAAAATTAATTATTATATAGAAGAAGCCCATTTCCCCTTCTACAATGATGTGCTAACTGGAAAACCAATCAATACGATAATTGGAAATTCCATAGATCATTATTTTTCAGAAAAATACTACGATATTACAAGTCCAAATTGGATACCCGTTCAAATCAATGAAGCAAATTTTATATATTTGATATCAGTCAAAGCTATTTTAGATTTTTTACATGAAATGCCTTATAGAATTAAATCTAATAATGATTTACTCAATACACCTGGCTTTAATCTTAAAAAGTAAAATCTCGAACTTCTTGCTTCTCTTCGTCAGTTAATCCATATGCATCCATTACCAATTCATCAATTTCATCATTTTCTTTAGAGTAATCTTGCTTAGATTCTGCTTTACTCATAATCACTGAGACCACATCTGCAATTTGCTTTTGTAGAACTTGTGATGCTATTGGTATAGGGAATTGTTTAACATCTGTGTTTACTAATCTTGGAAATGTTTTCCGTTGAAATTTATCAAACTTCATTATTAACCATAATGTTAAGCATTTTGAATTAATCACACCTAGCAAGTAATATATGTTAATTTTATTAATATCTGTGAGTATAATCGATGTTCTATCACTAATAAAATTCTTATCAGTAAAAGTAGCAAGTATTGCCTGCTCACTCATTGTAGGTATTTGCCTGATTAAGATTCTTTCTCCTTGAAAAATCTTTGGATCTCTCATTGCTGCTAAATTTGGTCCATATTTCAAATATTTATGATCCCAATTAAGTTGATACCTATCAATTGTTCGTCCCATAAAATATGGTTTATACGTTTCATCTTTTTGAAAATCGGCCTCATAGATATGTTCTTTAATATCATTCTTGGTCATCGCTGGGATGCCTTTACCAACTTCATAGACGTTTACACCTGCTTTAACTACTGCCAAATTTTCTTCAGATATAGAATTAAAAGAGTTTATTTTATTAAAAGCATCAGTATATTTCCTATACTTTACTTTTGAAATACTAATTACAGACTCATCCTTAAAAAATTTGTAATTAACTGTACCTAAAGTTTGGTAATCATCTTGTATTAATTCACCTACTGTTATTTGAGATGGTTTTGTCTTAGTACCAAATACTAAGCAATTATCAACACTAGCATCAGCAAAAATTTTATCTAAAGAATTAATAATAATTAATCCACCCATTTTATTAATCAAAAACTTTCGCATTTTAGAATCTGTATTGATAGTCAGCATATTATTAGGCACGATATAAGCAAAGGTACCATTTTTCTTTAATAAGTTAAAACCCAATTCCATAAACAGCGTATAAGTATTAGCTTGGTATTCATCCACTTCATAATGTGAAAGATAATATTGCTTCGTTTTATCATCAAATGACTGATTTCTTGCAAAAATATATGGTGGATTTGCAATAACAATGTCAAAGCCGACAAAATCCCCATCTTGATCTAAAACTTCTGGAAATTCCAAACGCCATTCAAGCGCATTATTATAAAGGGGATCTCCCTTTCTATTTTCAAAGCTTTCTTTTGCTTCTCTAACTTTTTGTCTCAATTCAGCAATTTTCTTATTATCACCTTTTTGATCAAAAAGGTTAGTAGTTCCTGCTAATTCTGCAAGTGCTTTATCATATGTTTCAGCTTCAGGAGATCTCCAGCTGTTCACAAAAGTACTTTTAATACTATTAATCTTGCCATTAATTTCAGATTTAATGTTTTTATCACTAGTATCTTTATATTGTTTGACTAACTCAACATATTGCTTAAAGTCTTTTTTACGGAGATCAAATTTATCAGTAAGATCATAACGATGAATCAAGCTATCCCCAACTTTGATATTAATATCAATATTAGGAAGGGTTGTTAGATATCTATGCCCATTATCATCTTCTGAATAATATGCATTCTTTAAAAGTTCAATCCATAATCTTAAACGACAAATATTTACAGAGTTTGGATTTAAATCCACACCATAAAGACAGTTTTCAATAATTGTCTTTTTTTGTTGGAACAGTGCTTTTTGCACTCTTAATGAATTAGGCTTATTAGCATCATAAGAATAGTTATTACCATATTCATCTTGAATAATTAATTCATCATTAGCTACGGTACAACTAATATCATTTAATAAATTACCATCGGCATCAAATAGCACTCTAAGGGATGCTTTAATAGCAATCAATTCATTAAGCACAGAAACAAGGAAATGCCCTGAACCAACTGCGGGATCTAATACTTTTAATTCATCAATTGCATCACTAATCTTCTTACGATTTTCAACAGAAAAATGATAGTCTCTGGTAATGTATCCTAGTTCAGTTATACTCTTAGCATCAGTTTTTAAAGTTTCATTGACCTTAGTGAGAACAGCTTGTCTAACTGCTCTTTTAGCCATATACATGGTTATTTTGCCTGGTGTAAAGAATGAACCATCTTTATAACCATTAATCTTTTCAAAGATTAACCCCAATACAGATGCATTAATTAATTGGTCTTGACTCTTCTTGCTCTTGGCATCTACTGCAGATGTAAAATCATATGAATTTAAGAACTTGAAAAGATAATCTAAAATTTGAATCTTACCTGTTAATTTCTTACCATTAGCATCCCTTAATTTTGTTTTAGAATAGACCTCTATTTCACCTTCGCGTAATCCATTAATATTTATACCTTCTTTTGAAGATTCAAGTTCTGTTCTTTCAAATAGAGAGCTATTCATATAAGGAACATATGGGAATTTTTCTTTTATTCTATCTCTTCTGTCTTTTACTTTCTTAGCCATTACCAGGAAGAAAAGTTCATTAAGATCATCAAAAGAGGTGATTTTTTTAGAGTTCAAGAACTTATAATCATCACTATGATTGAAACTAACTAAAGAAGATTCCAAAAGTTTCAAGAATAGAATTCTATTGATCCACACAACATTCAATTGCATGGCAATATCAAATTGTTGACTTTCTGGAACATCATTTATATCTAATTGTTCAATAGTATTTTCAATTAAAGAAGCATCTTGTCTTTTTCCTTCTTTAAATCTACTAATAACCTTATTTCCACTCTTCTTCTCTTCGTGAAGCCCCATAATGTATAAAAGCTCATTGTAGAAATTCTTATTCAAGCTATTTGAGTCCGCAAAAACCATTTCATTTAAAAGGTTTTCAGTACTAAAGAATCTATAAAGACGGGTTATGTCTTGCTTTTTAAACTCATTAGAATTAGCTTTTAAGGAATCTCTCAAGTCAAAATAACCGATTTTAATTGGCTTAGTTAAAGCCTTATCAATTGCTGGAGCAATAACCTCATCAAATAAGAAATCAGTTTTGGTACTAGATAGTTGTCTTGCTTCGAACTTATTAAACAGATCAACTAACTTTTTATTTTTATAAAAATACTTTTCAAGTTCATTAGAATCAATAACAAAGAAATCATAACCATTAGTTACAATTCCTTTCTTAACTTCTAAATTTCCATTAACAATTCTTTCTCTTAGATAATAAGCAACTAGTTCTCTAAAAGCTTTAACATTTAGATGATGTTTGCTCATCATTTCAGACTCATTACCTAAAAGTCTTTTATATTCAACGATGACGCCAACCTTACTTTTGCTGGTTTCACCATTATAAATAGCTAAATCAATTCTTTCGCTAGTATTAATAAATTTGTTAGGAATAACCTTTTCTAAGAAATCACGGAATATTCCTTTTTGAAATTCTTCTGTTTGTTTTTGGTTTTCTGCTATTTTTCTATAGTATTCCTCAAGTGCTTTGGTAAATTCTTCTTTTTGGTCATCTTGAGGCATAATCGCTTCAACATTACGATTAATGCTTTGCTTTAAATTCTGTATAGTTGACATAATCTATTCCTTAAATTGATACTAATATCAGTTATTAACATTTATCATTATTTCTATACTATTCATTTGATTTTCAGAAATAATCGTAGCATCTTTACTTATTCCATCAACAGTTACATTTTCCCCATTCTCTGGAAAATCTTTCTTATTTATTTTAACTATTCTGTATTCTCTTTGATACTTAAAGCTTTCTGGCTTGAAATAATAATACGGTTCATCCCCATCTTTGATCTCAAAAAATCTTGACAAATTATATGGATCATAATATTTTATTTTATTTGCTTCATAGCCTGAATTTCTTATCGAATTTAAAAAATTTGAAGGATTATAAACAATTAAACTACATTTATTGCCAGTAAATTTTTCTTTTTCTTGAATGTATTTTTTTATGTCATCTAAAGCTTTCGCTTTAAGTCTGAAATGCTTTTGATTATCAGAAGTACTGTATAATTCAAAATCTTCAAAAGTTATAAGTGAAAAACAAGCTACTCCTATTTTTTCTTTAATTTCATTGTTCAATTTAAATTCAATCTTTGGATCTTGAGTAAGGTCTTTGCCGGGTATGGTCCATTCTCGACCATTCTTTGGATCTTTTATAGTAATTGTAGTAATATCTTTTTTTGATTTACCAAATATCTTATCTTCAGAATCATCCCCAATACCTTCACCCTCAATTTTTGTGTAGTACATTAACTTTCCAAAATGAACAGTATCTTTTAGACTACTTTTCAAATACTTATTTTCAGTTACTCTGATCGGTATCACAATATTTCTAATATCACACACACAAATTCTCCATATTTCTTACATAACTAACCTTAATAATTTTAACCTACACTTACTTATCAAAAAAGACTCCTAGCAATAACTAAGAGTCTTTGGCAAACAATTGGCAAACAACCATATTGTTAAACGTAGTTTTTTATTTATTTCAGTTCCTACAAATGCCTTTATATAGCCCTTTCAATTTTAAGTAATATAGCTATATTATTCCCACTCAATTGTGGAAGGTGGTTTACTGGTAATATCATAAACTATTCGGTTAACGTGATCTACTTTGTCTACAATTCTAGTAGAAATCTTTTGCAAAATATCCCACGGAATGCGAGCAAAATCAGCTGTCATCCCATCAATTGATGTTACTGCACGAATGCCGATAGTGTAATCATAGGTTCGACCATCACCCATAACACCAACAGATTTAATACCCGGTAAAACGGTAAAGTATTGCCAAATGCTTTCTTGTAAACCAGCTTTCTTGATTTCATCACGTAAAATTGCGTCACTTTCACGAACAATATGCAATTTATCTTTCGTAACTTCACCTAAGACACGAATACCGAGACCAGGGCCTGGGAATGGTTGCCGCCACACTAAATCATGTGGAATCCCAAGCTTTTCACCAATCTCACGCACCTCATCTTTAAACAATTTACGAAGCGGTTCAATCAACTTAAAGTGCATGTCCTTAGGCAATCCACCAACGTTATGGTGTGACTTAATCGTTCTGGCTGTGTTGGTCCCACTTTCAATTACATCAGTATACAAAGTGCCTTGAGCTAAGAAATCAACGTCTTTAATTTTTTTAGCTTCTTGATTGAAAACTTCAATAAATTCTTTACCGATAATTTTACGTTTCTTCTCAGGATCAGTGACACCTTTTAACTTACTCAAGAAAAGATCCTGAGCATTAACCCGAATAATATTTACACCTAAATCACGATTTAAGGCTTTCATGACATCGTCACCTTCGTTTTTACGAAGCATGCCATGGTCAACAAAGATCGCGGTTAATTGGTTACCAATTGCCTTGTGCAAAAGTGTAGCCGTCACACTGGAATCAACACCACCAGAGAGACCTAAGATAACTTTCTTATCGCCAACTTCATCCCGAATTTGTTCAACCTTCATGTCAATAAAGTCGTCCATCGTCCAGTTATTTTTGGCACCACAAACTTTAAAGGCAAAGTTCTTCAAAATATTCAAACCATATTCGGTATTTCTTACTTCGGTATGGAATTGAACGCCATAGAATTTATTCTTATCATCAGCAATCGCAGAAATTGGACAATACTTACTTGAAGCAACAACCTTAAATCCTTTTGGTACTTTAGTTACTAAATCTCCATGGCTCATCCAAACATATTGTTTGCTAGGTAAGCCTTTAAATAATACACAGTTAGAATCTTCTACTTTAATATCAGCACGGCCATATTCAGAATTTTGTGCTTTTTCTACCTTACCACCTAAGTAGTAAGCTAAAATCTGCATCCCATAACAGACACCCAAAATTGGGATTCCCAACTTGAAAATATCCGGATTAACTTTCAAAGCATTGGGATCATAAACACTATTAGGACCTCCGGAAAAGATAATTCCTTTTGGATTTATTTTCTTAATCTTTTCCATACTTATATTATGAGGTAAAAGTTCGGAATAAATGCCAAAATCACGCAGACGTCGTGTAATCAACTGGTTATATTGACTCCCAAAATCTAAAACGATGATCTTGTCAAAATCATTAATGTTCTTCTTAGCCACTTCGGTACTCCTTCTTTAAACTTTCAAATCATATTAACTTTACCTATAATTCACAATTTGGTCAATTTATTTATACTTTTAACTGATTCATACTACGAATAATATTTGCTTTATTTTCTAATTAATTCGTCTTTTAGATAGTTTTATCTTGTCCCACTTTAAATTTTCTGCTAGAATGCAATTAACATTTAAATATATCTATATATTGTCGTGATAAGGACGGCAGTCTCTACTCAGAACCGTAAATTCTGAACTATAGGTAATCGTAAGTTGCAATAAAATAAAATTTTATGGGGCTTCTTTTACCTTAAATTCAAGGTAGAGGGAGTCCTTATTTTTTTACTCAGGAGGAAAAAGTGAAATTATTAGAAGATCGTATTCGTAAAGATGGCGAAGTTTTACCAGGTGACGTTTTAAAAATTAATTCATTTTTGAACCACCAAGTAGACCCACAACTCATGATGGAGGTCGGTGAAGAATTTAAGCGCCGTTTTAAAGACGCTAAGATAACCAAAGTCCTTACCTGTGAAGCATCCGGAATTGCCCCGGGAGTCATGACGGCTTATCAGTTACATGTTCCCATGGTTTTTGCGAGAAAGAAAAAGCCATCTACTTTAAATGATGCCGTTTATTGGGCTAACGTCTTCTCCTATACCAAAAAAGTTACTAACAAAATTTGTGTTGAAGAAAAGTTCTTAGGTGTAGATGACACGCTTTTAATCCTAGATGATTTTTTGGCTCACGGTGAGGCAGTCAAGGGCATGGTTAATATTGCTAACCAGGCTCACGCTAAAATTGCTGGGATTGCCATCGTAGTTGCCAAAACTTTTCAAGGTGGGAGCAGTTGGGTGAAAGACCACGGCTACCGCTTAGAGTCACTTGCTAACATTGATAGTTTTAAAAATGGTCAAGTACATTTTTTAGGAGAAGAATAAAATGCCCAAGGAAGTTAGCCAGCAAAAAGCCGCTGTTTTAGGATTACAACATTTACTTGCAATGTATTCCGGTGCCGTCGCTGTCCCCTTTTTAATTGGTGGCGCGCTCAAATTCAATTCCACGCAGATGACCTACCTAGTCTCAATTGACATTTTCATGTGTGGGCTCGCAACACTACTGCAATTAATGCGCAACAAATATTTTGGGATCGGTTTACCAGTTGTTTTAGGTTGCGCCATTCAGGCAGTTGCACCATTGGTAATGATTGGTAAAAAATTCTCAATCAACACTATGTATGGTGCCATCATTGTAGCTGGAATTTTTGTTTTTCTGATTGCTGGATTCTTCTCGAAAATCAAAAAATTGTTTCCTCCTGTAGTCACGGGAACCTTGATAACTACTATTGGATTAACTTTAATTCCTGTCGCTTTTCAAAATATGGGTGGTGGAAATAGTGCTGCCAAGAACTTTGGCGATAGCAAAAACTTAATCGTTAGTTTTATAACAATTGCTATTATTATTGCCCTTGAAATTTGGGCTAAAGGATTCTTAAAATCCATTTCTGTTTTAATTGGTTTAATTCTTGGAACTATCATTGCCAGTTTTATGGGATTAGTTTCTTTAAAACCAGTTATTCAAGCTTCATGGTTCCATTTGCCACAATTCTTCTACTTTGGTGTTCCCAAGTTTGAATGGTCTTCATCATTAACGATGATCATTATTGCCTTAGTTTCGATGGTCGAATCCACCGGTGTGTTCTTTGCTACAGGTGACCTGCTTCATAAAAATATTTCTGAAGATGATTTAAAAAGAGGCTATCGGGCTGAAGGCCTCGCTCAAATCTTGGGAGGTTTATTCAATACTTTCCCGTACACTACTTTTTCACAAAATGTTGGCCTACTACAATTATCTGGAATTAAAACCAAACGTCCTATTTATTGGGCAGCAAGTTTATTAATGCTCATGGGTTTACTTCCTAAAGTTGGTGCATTGGTTACCATCATCCCTACTCCCGTTTTAGGTGGAGCCATGCTAGTTATGTTTACTATGATTGCCGTTCAAGGAATAAAAATGTTACTCCAAACTAACCTTAACGATAATCGGAATGTCTTAACCATTGCAATTTCAATTGGCTTAGGTTTAGGCGTTACCATTTATCCTAAAATTTTTCAAAATTTACCACAGACTGTCCAACTCTTTCTTAGTAACGGAATCGTGGTTGCCAGTTTATCGGCCACATTATTGAACCTCTTATTTAAAAAAGGAAGTGGTGAAAAATAAGATTGTAGATTGTAAGCCCTCTAAATCTAATTTGCTTATATGCAAAATCACGCAAAAAAGCGTTATCTATTCCCCTAGATAGCGCTTTTTATGCGGTATTTTCTAACCAATACCTATTGCTTCAATATATAAAATTTACAAAAACATATTTTCTTAATAATACGCAAACACCTAATCAGGTAATTTGCCAATCGTTAATTCTTCGTGATCCGTAATTGTAATCATTCGAATACGATTTTTTCGATCAACTTTATAATAAACTACTAATAAATCACTAAATACATGAAATTCATGATAACCAATCCAAGGTTCTTTTTCTAAAATGCGATCATTATAACCTTCTGGCAATTCTTTGCCATCAGCTAGATTGGCTATAGCATCAATAATGGTTTCGCGAGCATCAGATGTATCTGCATTGGATAAATGAAATAATTTACCGAGATTATCCATTCTCTTAATAAATGGTTTTTCCATTTTTATTTTATATCTCATTTACCCCACCGTTGACGTAGATCATCAATATTTTTAACATCTTCACTAGTATCTTTTACTAAACCATACTCTTCCGCTTTTGCAAGTACCATTGCTTTTTCAACCTCTGCAGGTAATTTATCAACCTTATCTAGGCTATCCATCCGGTTAACTGGATATCTGAAACCTTTATCATGATTAAACTGTGAAATCATCATTTTCACGGCAGAAGAGGCACTAAGCCCTAAAGCATGGGCATTCTTTTCAAGTTCACTTTTTTCTTTATCATCTAATCGAATTCCAAGTTGCGATGTTGGCATAACTACTACCTCCATTTATTATAATCATATTATAATAAATGTCTTCAAATGCTAGCAATAGATAGCATTTGTTAAATATAATAAAGAATTATTCACCCTTAGGTTGCCCGTAATTCTGAAATTTTTTAGTTACGGCAGCCATCTCTTCTTTAGATAAAATCACGGGTTTACCCACAATCGAAGCATAAGTATACAACTTGCACATCAATTCAATATTTCTAGCAATTCCCATAGCAGAATCAATGTCACTGCCAATAGCCAACAAGCCATGATTAGCTAAAAGGATACCCTTATTGTCACCCATAACGCGGTAAGCTTCCTTAGCAATCTCCGGGGAACCATAAATTTTATAATTAGTGCAACGTAATTCATCACCGATATCAGCCATAATGTAATGAAGTGGTGGGATATTAATCCGTAAGCAAGACATTGCCGTCGCAAAATCAGCATGTGCATGAACAACAGAATGAATACCTGCTTTATTTTTATAAAAAATACTGTGTAATTCATATTCACTAGATGGTTTGCGCTTGCCTTCAAGGACATGACCATCCAAATCCATGACAACGACGTCTTCCAACTTAGTTTTGTAATAATCAATCCCACTTGGGCTGATTAACATAATCTTCTTTTCAGGGATATAAATACTTAAATTACCACCAGTCCCCGTAGTGAGATGATTAGTAATCATCTGTTTGCCATATTCAACGATTTGTTTTCGCTCTTTAATGTAATCCATCTTTTGTCCTTTTATTTTTAATAAAAATTCTCTGCGCCTAATTTAGCATAAGCTTGCAAATTATACGGTGAATAAACACCCTTATCGGTCACAATCGCCCCTATTAATTCTGGTGGCGTAACATCAAATGCTGGATAAACGGAGTGCACACCCTGCATCGCTACTCTTTGACCGTTAAACTGTAAAGCTTGTGCCGGATCGCGATATTCAATTTTAATCGCGTCTTTATTCGCTTTATCTTGATCAGGAATTCCAGTTACAAAATAAGGAACCCCAACGCGGTTAGCTAAAATAGCGATTTGCTTAGTACCGATTTTATTAGCAATATGGCCATCCATAGCGATGGTATCAGCAGCAGAAGTATAAAAATCAATGTCTCCACGTTCCAAAACAAAATTAGTCATATTATCAGTTACAACGGTCGTATCAAAACCTGCCTCTTCAAAACAGCTTGCGGTTAATCTAGTACCCTGCATAAATGGCCTTGTTTCAGCGTCATATGCCTTAAGAGTTTTACCAGTTTCTTTAGCTCTTCTAATAATGGCTCCAATAATTGTCTCGCCATAACACTGGGTTAAAAAGCTAGAATTGTTCGGCATCAAATCAACCAAATAGTTGCCTACTTTTTGCATGGTTGCATACCGCCTATTCAATGAATCTAAAGTATCATTGAAAGCCGCATCAATCGCTGACTTGCCTTCTTTGAGTGCTTGCTTTTGCAACTTTAAAGCCCTGTTGGTGATTGCTGAATAACGGTTAGCTGTAGTTGGTCGGGCGTTACCCAATTCTTTAGCAGCTTTGGTTAAGAAAATTACCTGTTCCTGTTCAGATTTATCTTTGCATTGGTAGGCAGCTAAGGCCATGCCCATACCTACAGCGGTAAACGGACCCGCACTTTGCGTCACCATATCCTGAATGGCTTTAATAATTTGGTGATAATCCTTACAATAAACAAACTTCTTTTGCATTGGGAAAACACGCCGATCCAAGATCCGAACCTTGCCATCTTCATACCAAGCAACATTTTCATATTTAAGAAGGAATGGCATCCCTTTATCTTGTCTTTGCATTAACTTTGCCTCCCTAATTATTTAGTCATTTCATTAAAAATACTATCGATATCCGTAACAATCTCAGAACCATTGTTATAAACTTTGCGATTTAAAATTAACTTGATTCCTATTTTAACTAAAATTTGCATAACTAAATTTTGCAATTTTTGATCTTTAATATCAGTAATCTCAATTACCTTTGAGTCACCAACGGTACGGCGAATGATTTCTGTGCCAGCATAGCCCAAAGTATCATTTTTAATTGAACGTAAATATTGATTTTTAAAATGACGTTCACGATAAAACGAGAACTTAACGATCTGATCATATTTACCTGCCATCTTAGCAAAAGTTTGATCAAAAATTACTTGAATCGTGGTACCTAACCACTTAATAAATTGCTCATTACCCTTTTTATCTTTCTTCAAATATGCTTTCTGCACAATATACGGAAAGACTAAGTTACCGATAACGTTGCCAATATCGTAACCCATCGGTCCATAAAAAGAGAATTCACTATCGAAGACCCTAATATCCGAATCATTGATAAAAATAGAGCCACTATGCAAATCACCATGAAGCAAAGACTGTGCATTATTCATAAAATTATTACGCAACTCAGCAACATTAGCCTTGAGAATATCATTGTCATATAAGTTTTGTTTTACAAATGGAAGCAAACTTTTATCAAAAACATTTCTCCCCCTGTAATCATAATATGGCTCAGTCAAAACCAGATTTTCCGTAATATCACATGGGCCCGGATTGATAAAATCCTTAACTAATGCTTTCTTTTTCTTACGGTCTAATACCAAATCAGTAGTTGGGAGCAATACATTCACCATGAAACTGGAAATTTGATCAGCAAATTTAGGAAAAATATGTTCTTTCTTTAGTTCATAGCGTAAATTCTTAAATTCAGAAACATCTTCCATCAGAATAACATGCATCGTTTCATTGTAATCGTAGACCTTAGGAACCTGTCCGCCGCTTAATTTACGCTGAATTTCCAGGCACTTATCTTCAATATGACCACGGTGTTGGTCAAGAGGATTACCAGACGTCCTAATTGTTTTACCAGTTTGCTTAAGAATTAGCGATTTTCTACCATCGTCAATTTTATAAACGTGGTTGATATTCCCGTCGCTAACTTCTTTGACATTAAGCTTATTAGCTTGTTCGTCACCAAAGAAATCAGTATGAGCAACCGTATATTGTTTCGCTTGTTCAAGATTTAGATCAAAATAATTGTTATAATCCATTTTTTACCTCATTATTGTATGAAATTCGTTTCAATCATCCTTAATTATCCAGCATTAAAAGTTAACAATCAATCTAAGATAATTTTCCTAAAAGCATAAAAAACAAATAAAACTTCTGTATTTTTTGCTATCCTTATACTATTTCTAATACAATAAGAATTAAGGAAAGCAGAAAGGATGAACTTAATGAAACAAACAGAATGTACAACAATCTTAGTTGGCAAAAATGCCAGCCTTGATGGTTCAACTATAATTGCCAGAAGTGAAGATGGCGGCAGAAACATCATCCCCGAAAAATTCGAAGTTGTTATGCCTGACAAACAGCCTAAGCATTATCAAAGTGTTATCAGTCACCAAAAAATTGACGATGATGACCTGTTAGATAATCCACTTCGTTACACCAGTGCACCAGAAGCATCCGGAGATAACGGTGTTTGGGGCGCCGCAGGTATTAACTCAGAAAACGTTGCTATGACGGCTACTGAAACTATTACCACTAATCCCAGAATTCAAGGAATCGATCCACTTTTAACTAAAGGTGGTATCGGTGAAGAAGACTTCGTTACCTTAACTTTACCGTACTTACATAGTGCCCTTGATGGGGTTAAACGTGTGGGTTACCTACTCGAAAAGTATGGTACATACGAAATGAACGGTATGGCTTTTGCTGATAAGAACGAGATCTGGTACCTTGAATCTATTGGCGGCCACCATTGGATCGCACGTCGCATCCCAGATGATGCTTATGTTGTAGCTCCAAACCGCTTAAACATCGATGAATTCCACTTTGATTCTGATGGCTTCATGTCTGACCAAAACCTTAAAGAATTAATTGATGAATACCACTTAAATCCAGATCCTGATGGTTATAATATGCGGCACATTTTTGGTAGTTCTACCATCAAAGATGCCCACTATAACAACCCACGTGCTTGGTACGTCCACAACTTCTTTAACCCTGAATTTGGTGGCAAGCCTGGCGATCAGAACCAACCATTCATTTGTCACGCAAACCGCAAAATCAGTATTGAAGATATTAAATGGGTAGAAAGTTCACACTACCAAGACACCCCATATGATGCATACGGTGATCAAGGTACTCCTGCACAGAAGAAGACTTTCCGTCCAATTGGTATCAACAGAAACTTTGAAACCCATATCTTACAAATTAGAAATGATGTTCCAGCTAAGTTTGCTGGTGTGCAATGGTTGGCATTTGGACCTAATACCTTTAACAGTATGGTTCCATTCTACACAAACGTAACCACCACCCCAGCAAGTTTCCAAACTACACCTAAATTCAACTTGAATAAGATTTTCTGGTTGAATAAGTTAGCAGCCCAATTAGGAGATACTAACTTCCGTGTGTATGGCGAACTCGAAACTGACTTTGAGCAAAAATCTTTAGCACAATGCCATAAGATTCAACATGATACTGACAAGAGGGCTACCAACTTTGCCGGTAAAGACTTGCAAAAAGAACTTGAAGCTGCCAACCAAAAGATGGCCGATCAAGTTTACGACAATACCGTTGAACTTTTAGGCAATATGGTTGATGAAGGTCATGGTTTAATGACTTTGAAGTATGATTTACTCGACTAATAACTAAGTTTTATAATCTATAACAAAAAGGCTGTTACCCATAATTTTAGGTAACAGCCTTTTTCATATATTAAAAATTATAATTAAATCTATTTTTTAACAGTTTTACCACAAGATTTATAACCATTTAGCAATCCTAATTTCTGAAAAACTGCTTGTTTATAAGCAATTTCTGCATTCCATTCTGTAGTTTCTAGGATCATTGCGGCACGGTGTAAATCATTAGATGTAATAAGTACACCATGACTATTTAAAAGTAATATATTATCAACTTGATCTTTTCTATCTTTTAATTCTTGCGAAACTAAATCAGCTAAACTCTTAGTACAAGCTTCGCGGTAAGGCAAACATTTAATTTTACCCAATTTAAGCTGTACCTTAGTAATTTCAGTAATATTTGGTTCATCTAAACCGCTAGTACCCCAAAACATTGATTTCGGTGCATGAGAATGATAAACCACACTGATTTTAGGATTCACTTTATACGCTTCTTCATGCATATTAATTTCACGAGTTAATCTACCAGATCCATCAAGCTTTTTACCTGTCTCAAGATCTACTACTAAAATTTGTGCAGCTTCAAGATTACCAAACCAAGCTTCTGACATCATAGTCGGGGTTATGATAATGTACGGATGATTTTTTTCGATATGAATATCACCATAATCAAAACTCTTTTCTGGTACAATCTTTTCTGAAATGTTACCTCCAGCTACATTAGTCCTTGACCGATCAAAGAACTTTTTAGCTACCATTGCCATATCACGTCTCTCATCCTCAAAGATGAATTTTTCAGTCATTTTATTATTTCCTTTCTTGTGCTCTTTGCTTGCGTATTTTAAATATTTCTTTTTTACGTTCTTCATACTTAGCTTTTCGTTTACGATCAAATTCACCAAACATAACTTCATTTCCTTTAAAATGAATAATCGTTGCTACAATAATAACAACAAAAATAGAAGGAAAGTTTGAAGTATAAATAGCAAAAATGAAAAGGCAAATATCTGAAAACAGCAATAAAAACCATAAAAATTTTTGTATATCTTTACTCATCATTTATATCTCAAAGTAGAATTTATCTATGTTTACTATTAAAATCATGACCATCTAAATCATTAAGATTCATTTTTTTATAATCTTGGCTATCTGTATCTAAGACAGATTTGGCAGCACTAGCTTTATTAAAAGTTTGATGGGAAACGCTACCAAAGTCTTGACCATCCAAGTCATCTAAATTTAATTTCTTATAATCATCAATCAAAGTAGGTGTAGAAACGGCAGCTTTTTCATGATTTGCTGAAGTATCTGAAGTCTTGTCTTGAACGTATCTTTTACTTGGAAGTGGAGCCCTATTTACAGTTCGATAAAGCCACATAAAACCTAAAATCCACAGAATAGCACAAATAATTGCCCACCATTTACCGGCAAAAGCTTGTCCAAAGAACAAACGGAAATCAGGACCTTCAAAGGTTGACCAAGAAATTTCTGTACCTGCAGGCACATGTACTGCGTGGGTAGTTTTAGCTAATCTAGTAATCATTGGTGCAAAATATGTACCACCATAAAGAAAGATTGGGGTGGTAATAATACCTAACACAAGCATTCTAAGTAAATTTGCACCTGTTAAAAGCAATGCAGCAACACCAAATGATAAATTAATAATTCCAGCAAATGGTAAAATTCTATTTCCAGGTAAAATCATAGCGAAAATCAGTTCAACGGGTACTAAGATAATCAAAGTAACCCAAAATTCACTTCTACCAGCCAAAATAGGCCAATCAACACCAATATAAACTTCACGATTCTTAAAGTGACGCTTCATGAAATTGCCCATGGCTGTTGCAATTGGGTTCAAAGCTTCCATAAATAATTTAGAAATCATTGGGAACAAGGTCATAGCTGCAGCGGCTTCAACACCTAACGTTAATGATTTGGATAAACCATAGCCAGCACCAAAGCCAAGTAGGACACCGATTATGAATCCCATAACATCATTACGGCCCCAAATACCTAGTTTTTCTTGAATATGCTTAGCATCAAATGGTTTATTAAAAATCGGAATATAATCCAATAATTTATTCAACGGATTAAGAATCACGGCAAACAATGTAATAAAATGTGGAACTGTCACTCCAGGCATTCCTGTTAAATCTTGAATGTGCCTTTGCCACATATCACCTGACTTTAATTCAAATACAATTTGAATTGTGGCTACAACGAAGCCAGCTAACATACTGCCAGTCATATAATAAACAAGAACATAAGTAAAAATCTTATTCCAAACATTCCACATATCAACATTCAAAGTTTTTGTCCAATTCAAAGCCAACATAATAAAATTAACTATTAATAATAGTGGAAAGAACAAGAAAGCCACCTTGGAAGTCCAAGTAATAGCTGCAACTCCAGTCCAACCTAAATCAGTAGCAGTTAATGATACATGCATAGCTTTAGACATGGCTTTACCAGCAGGGGTTATGATGCTCTGCATATAATTAACTACTAAAGTCATGCCACTAAAAGCAACTCCCAATGTTAATGCAGCAACAAAGGATTTTTTAAACCTTAACCCAGCGATCATACCAATGATAAACATAATTAATGGTACAAAAACGTTAGATCCAAGGTTTAAAACCCATTGAACAATACTTTGTAAAATTTGCATTTTAATTCCTCCAATCTAAGCATCAACCTATCAATGCAGACGTTTAAGTCCCCATAAAATTTTCTCATATGAATCCTCATCATTATTACCTGTTAAAATATTGACGCCATTAACATCAACAATGCCGTTTTTCTTACAAATAGATTTAATCTCCGGTGTTGGTTTAGCAATCCAAACATAAATATCAAATTTTGGTAATGCCTGTGCTAACTGCTTAAAATCCGTAGCCTCTACATCAACACCAGTAATATGATGATCATCAAGAAAACTTTTAATAGTACCAACTACTGTCTCACTGGTGGCAACACCACTGCCACATGCAACAACTATACTAGCCATAATTACAAAACTCCTTTCATTGAATTCTTTAACTTAAAAAAGCCTTTTTCAAAAATTCAAACATCTTTTTTGGATCAGTCTGAGAAGTTAATTCATCAGTAAAATTTTTATTTCGTAGAAGCAGCATAAATTTTTGTAATAAAACAACTTGATGACTTGAATCAGTAATCCCTAAAAAGAAGAAATACTGAGCTTTCATATCTTCGTTACTACCCATTTGAAGCATATGAATCGGCTTAGCATTCTTAACCGCTGCAATAAATGGTTTGTTGATATTTTCAGGATCAACATGTGGAAGAGCAATTGACAAATATTTGGTTACTAATCCAGTTGGAAATTCATCTTCACGTTTCTTCAGAGCTTCTGCATAAGAATCTTTGACATAGCCCAACTTATTCAATCGTTCAGCTATTTGTTCAAATAGATCATCTCTATCATTTGCATCAATAGTCAGAAAAATTGTATCTTCATGCAACATTTCTTTATAATTAATATCAGTCATAACTTTCCTCCTAAAAAGCTTATATTTGTAATAGCTTGCAAGCGCTTACTCATACGCTACATTTATACAGTAACAGAATCTTTTACTACTTGAATGTAATTTCATTTACATTGAAACTCATTCTTTTTTTGCTTTAAAATAGAGTTCAAACGTTCAGAAAAAATGAACATTTAGTTTTTGATAGGAAATATTTATGTCTAGAAAAAAAGATAGAATTGAAAAATTACTCAAAATTTTAAAAGCTAATCCGTCTATACATATCAACCGCTTAAGACAATTTATGCAGTGCTCGATCTCTACATTAAGACGGGATTTATTAGTCTTAGAAAAGAATGGACTAATTGAACGATCTTTTGGTGCAGTTCGATTATTAAACAAAAATAATATTGAATACACTTGGACTTATCGCTCAAGCCAAAATGCTAATTTAAAAAAAGATTTGTGCAGAAAAGCATCTAAATTAATCTCAAATAATGATGCGATTTTCATTGATTCCTCTACAACTTGTATTTACTTAATAAACTATATTAGCTGACCGTTCTAGAGTGAAAATTATTACCAATAATTTAAAAGTGGCCAGCATCGCACAAAGCAAACTAAATCTCGATGTTTTTTTAACCGGAGGAGCAGTTCGTAATCTTTCTCAATCAATAGTAAGAACGGAAGCCATAGAATTTTTACAACAATTTAGTACTCTTTATGCTTTTATTTCTTGTAGTTCTCTTGATACAAAAGGACTTTATATGGCAGATTTAATGCAGACCCAAACAAAACAAATGATGATATCTCATACACAAAAGGTCGTTGCTTTGGTTGATCATACTAAATTTTTAAAAGAGCATAATTTTATAAAAATGTGCCCGTTAGACGCAATCGATTACTTGATAATAGATCAAAAAATTAACGATCCAAAGCTAGCCAAAGCTTTGGAACAAAACCAAGTAAAAGTAATTTATAGTTAAATTAGAGAAAAAAAGGCTGTTACCCACAATTTTAGGTAACAGCCTTTTTCATATATTAAATTTAAACTTTTTCTTCTTCATCTTTATTGTCTGGTGCATCCTGAATCTTTACATCAGCACCTAATTGCCGTAATTTTTCTTGTACACGGTCATAACCACGTAAAATGTTATCGGCATTATTAATGACAGTTTTACCCTTTGCCATTAAACCAGCAATCATCAAACAGGCTCCTGCTCGAATTTCTCCAGCAGAAACAACTGCTCCATGCAATTGCTTAGTTGGATGTACCAAAATAATATTATCCTCAACTTTAATATTGGCACCCATTTTACGTAACTGTGCAATATGTCCGGTCCGCTTAGGATAAATCTGATCAATAATGACACCTTCACCTTTTTTGGCAGTTAGCAAAAGCGGGGTGATCGGTTGTTGCAAATCAGTTGCAAAACCAGGATAAGCTGCCGTCTTAATCTGGATCATTTTCAAAGCTCCAGCAGGATAAACATAAAGTGAATCCTCATCAGCATCAATTACGACACCCATTTCCTCAACTTTAGCTAAGTACGAATCCAAGTGTTCCTCAATAATATTATGAATCCGAATACCATTTCCAATACAAGCAGCCAAAGAAATATACGTGCCAGCTTCAATGCGATCTGGGATGATCGTATGTGGAGCCTGAGCCCGTAGTTCTTTAACACCTTCAATTCTGATTGAATCAGTACCGGCACCACGAATCGTGGCTCCCATATTATTTAAGAAAGTTGCTAAATCAATTATTTCTGGTTCTTTAGCAGCATCATCAATAATAGTCTGCCCTTTAGCAGTGACACTAGCCATAATAATATTCATGGTCGCACCAACCGATGGCATTTTCAGATGAATCGTTGCACCATGTAAACCATCTTCTGGTGCCGTAATAATTATTTGATCATTTTTATTTTTTACACATGCGCCTAAGGCTTCAAAGCCCTTAATATGTTGGTCAATGGGACGTGGTCCTATATCGTCCCCACCAGGGAAGCCCACTATAGCCTTACCAAAACGACCAAGAAGTGCCCCCATAAAATAATAGGAGGCACGTAAACTCTTAATCTTACCTGTTGGCAGCGGGCTCATCTTAATGTGTTCTGGATTAATACGTAACGTGGTTTCATGAAAATCACTTTCTACGTCCATTTCATTCAAAAGATCCATTAAGTTGTCAACATCAGCAATTCTTGGGACGCCTTCCAAGGTTACTGGCGTTCTTGACAAGATTGATGCAGGTATAAGCGCAACAGCTGAATTCTTTGCTCCGCCAATCCAAACATCACCCTGTAGGGGCTTTCCACCATGAATTATCATTTGCTTCATTGGCGAAAAAATCCTTTTCTATTTTTAATAGTCATAAATAATGTTAAAGGAAATCCATGAAAAAAACAAGAGGAGAAACACCGTCTCCCCTCTTGAAATCTTTAGCTTTTGTATAATTCAACTCATTTATAAAATTGTTCTTCTGGAAGACCACTGGCGGCACCAATAAATGCCTTATATAATCCTTCAGGTCTTTGTGGACGACTCAAAAATTCTGGGTGGTATTGAGCAGCAATGAAGAACTTATTCTTTGGCAACTCAATGATTTCTACTAAACGGTTATCCGGTGAAACACCTGAGAAGACCATTCCAGCTTTTTCAAAGGCCTCACGGTACTTATTATTAAATTCAAAACGGTGACGGTGACGTTCTTGGATAACATCTTGATTATCATATGCCTTAGCTGTCTTGGTGCCCTTCTTAAGAGTGGCAGGATATAGGCCTAAACGTAAAGTACCACCGATATTATTCTCATCACGCTTGTCAGCCATAATGTCAATCACGTTATTCTTAGTGTGCGGATCAGCTTCAGTGGTGTTTGCATCCTTTAAACCAAGGACGTCACGAGCAAATTCAACACTAGCCATCTGCATCCCTAAACAAACGCCTAAGAATGGAATGTCATTTTCACGGGCATACTTAATTGCGGTGATCATACCTTCAAGGCCACGAGTACCGAAACCACCAGGTACAATTAAACCATCTGAACCTTCCATGATGTCTGCAATATTATCTTCGGTAATGTCTTCCGCTTGGACTTTATTAACTTCAATCTTGCTATTGTAAAGATAACCTGCATGCTGTAAAGCATCAGTAACAGAAATATAAGCATCCTCAAGCTCAACGTACTTACCAACTAAGGTAATCTTAGTGGTATGCTTCAAATTCTTAGCACGCTCATCTAATCGTTTCCATGATTCCATATCAGCTTTAGGCTTTGGACTCTTCAAATGTAAGAAATCACAGACCTTTTGGTCCATACCCTGCTTTTGAAAAGCAAGTGGCAAATCAAAAATTGACGGTACATCAATTGATTCAATAATTCGATCAACCGGAACATCAGTAAAGGTAGAGATTTTGTCTTTATGTTCTTGGTCTACTGGTTTTTCAGCACGAATGACAAGCATATTAGGTTGAATACCTAAACTACGAAGTTCAGATACAGAATGTTGCGTCGGCTTGGTCTTCATTTCGTGCGCTGCATGTAAATATGGAACCAAAGTACAGTGAATGTACATAACATTTTCGTCACCCACTTCACGGCGCATTTGCCGAATAGCTTCCATAAATGGAGTTGATTCAATATCACCAACAGTACCACCAATTTCAGAAATAATTACGTCTGAATCGGTAGTTAAGGCTGCACGCATAATCTTCTGCTTGATCATATCGGTAATATGAGGAATTACCTGAACTGTGGCACCATGATAGTCACCCCGACGCTCTTTTTCTAAGACTTCTTTGTAAATCTTACCAGTAGTAACGTTTGAGTACTTGCTAGTTCTAACATCAACGATTCTCTCATAGTGACCTAGGTCGAGGTCGGCTTCCGTACCATCATCGGTAACATAGACTTCACCATGTTGATATGGGTTCATAGTACCAGGATCGATATTAATATACGGGTCAAACTTTTGCATTGTAACCTTTAAACCACGGTTTTTAAGTAAACGGCCTAAACATGAAGCCGTAATACCCTTACCAAGTGAAGATACGACACCGCCAGTAACGAAGATGTATTTTGTCATTAGCCCAAACTCCTTTTTACTTTAAATTATTAAACAAATAAAAAAGCTCCCTCAATTCGGGGGAGCTTAAACACACTTATGGTGCCCAACAAAAATACTATCTGCTTTTTTAATCTAAGTCAAGCAAATTAATCGTCTTCGTCGTCATCATCGTCATTTTTTAATTGTGATAATTGCCCTTCAATACCATCAGGCAAGTCATCATCACTAGATTCATTTTCTTCATCATAATCTGAATCATTATCGCCGTAATCGTCATCACTATCATCGCTTGCGTCTAAATCATCATCTTCTGGATCATCATTATCGTAATCGATAATATCATCACTACCAGTTGCATCGGCTAAGAAAGCATTAACCTTCTTATGGTGCTTACGAGTATCATCGTCATCATCCTCGTCTTCTGGGTGGTTAACCTCTTCATCAACTGACTCATATGGGAACCATGAGCGAAGTGCCCAAACATTTTCACCCATTGAAATGAAATCACCATTGGTGTTCATATCAGTATAGAATTGTGGCAAACGTTTACGAATATCTTCATCACTCTTATGTAAATATTTTTGAACGGCATTAACAATATCAGCAAAAGCCATTCTCTTGCCATGATCTTCCAAAATTGCGCGAGCAACTTCAATCATTGATAATTCATTACGATTTTTATCTTTTAAGTCGTTTAATCCCACAATTGTACGTCCTCTCTTTTTACAATCTTTACTATTTTACTAGGCATTTAAGTAAAAATCAACGTGACTGTATAGTTACCTATCAAGTATAGTCCACTAAAGAGGTCATATTCAATACGAAGTTTTTGTGAACCATCTTCTTGCGTTTCGAATTCAAGTAAATTAGCCGCGCTGGTTAAGTCCATTTGTCGGCCTTCTACTACATACCGACAAGCTTCTTTTTCACCTGGGACAAAGCGCATAAAAGAATAATTATTTTCATCAACGCCACGTTTAATAAGTAATTCATTTTCTTTCAGAAGCATTTTAACAGGAATAACGCCATCTTCCAAATAAGACAGCCTAGTAATATCCCCAATTGTTTTTAGTTCTCCATCTGTACTTTTCTTAAAAGTTTCTGTTTCTTTTTTTTGAGTAATTGTGCTTGTTAAATTCACTTTTACTTTACTCATTCATTTAAGCACCACCTGTTTTACTTATATTCGTAACTTTGCACTTTACATGTCTGTTTTTTACAGAATTATTAACTAATTCAGAAAGTCTACCGCCACAATCTACTGTAACAAACCCATTAACACCAAGCTTTAAAAAAGTTTGCAGATTTTTATCCAAATTACTAGTAGAAGTATCTTGTTTTACTAACTTATTAAGCCAATTTTTTGAAGAATTCCACCTATTATCTAAATCGCTAATAAACGGAATCTGCGGTTCTTTTGGTGCTAAATTTAGATTATTAATTATCTTACTAATCTTTGGCTCAATCTTTTTAAGTAAAATTGTATGAAACGCTGGCATATTTAAAAAATCACACTTAGCACCCCAAGTTCTTAACTTTACCGCAAATTTTTTCAATTCATCAATATCCCCACCAAAAATAAAATTGATTGGCGAATTAATTGTTGCAAAATAGATATCCTTTAATCCAGATCGGTTTAATAACTTATTAGCTACCTTAATGTTTAAATTAGCACAGGTTAAAAGACGAGTTTTAGAAAGCGGGATATCCTCCTCAACTTTAGCAATTTCATACGTAAGTTGTACTGCTTCATCAAAAGTTAGCATCCCACTGACCAAAGCCCCAGTTAGTTGTCCAGAACTTTGCCCCGCAACGTAGGAAATTGGAGCCCTCTTATTTACTTCATTAAAGGAAGCATAGCCCGTTAACATTAAAATGACTTCCGCTAATGGTGAATTATCTTGGTATATAGATTTATCTTCATTAAATTGTAATAGATCAGTATTTAATACCCTGCTAGCCTGATCCAATATTTCTGAAAAGCCATCTAATTCCTTTCCCATAAAGAAATGCTGCGCACCTGATCCAGGGAATATAATCGCTCGTTTATTTAACATAAAATTGATTTTTAAACTTCCTAAATAACTGCGTTACAATCATCGGAACAATCACTGCTGCAAGGATAGTTTCAGGAATTGCATTTGTCACAACCACCGTTCCAATTACTTTAGCAAAAGAATTATTAAAGTTGACACCAAAAGCTGCTTCAACTTTAGGTGTCGCATAAAAGAAATAAATCTGCCCTAAAGTCAAAGCATCTGCTATAATCTCAGTTAAAATTATCGAAACAACCATGCTTGCATATGTTTTAAAATGTACCCTTAATTTTAAAAATAGCCAAGGACAAAGCCAGCCCATTATAATTTTAGGTAAAATTGAAATTAACGGATTAGTAAATACAAGCGGTGCAATCGGGCTGGAGGGAAAAGTAAATGCTCTAATAAAAGTAATCAATCCCCAGAATCCACCAACAATTGCTCCACCAAGTGATCCCATCATCAAGGATGCTGTATACACGGTAATTCCAATTATAGTTAAACTAAATGGTCCGATTGGTATGTTACCTAAAAATGGTACAAATTCCTGAATTAATAAAATAGCAAAAAATAAACTATATAAAACTAATCTTTTTATTTTTGTATGTTGCAAAATCTTCATCTCTACACTATTAAAGCATTTTCACCACTTATTTGCTATAATTCTAAGTAGTTGCTTTATATTTTAAACTATAATTCACAAAGAAATTAATATTTCAACCTGAGGAAATTTTATGCCAAGATTTCAAAGTAAAAAATTAGAAAAAGAGGTCGTATTACGCGACCCCGTCCACGAATACATTCATATTGAAGATAAAGTTATCCTGGACGTTTTAAAAACTAAAGAATTTCAACGTATGCGCCGCATTAAACAACTGGGGCCCATTTCTTATGTTTTCCCAGGTGCTACCCACACTAGATTTGAACATAACCTAGGTGTCTACGAATTAACAAGACGTATCTGCAATATCTTTGATAAAAAGTATCGTTCACAAAGCCCTGGAGATGGACTATGGAATCCTGATAACCGTTTATTAGTAGAATGTGCCGGCCTTCTTCACGATGTTGGTCATGGTCCATATTCACATACCTTTGAACATCTATTTGGTACTAATCATGAAAAACTTGGGCAAAAGATTATTACTGATCCAAATACCGAAATTAATCATGCTCTAAAACAAGTGGCACCAAACTTCCCTGAGTTAGTGGCAAGTGTAATTGCCAAAACTTACCCCAATCCTCAGGTAGTTAAAATGATTTCTAGCCAGGCGGACGCCGACAGAATGGACTACTTAGAACGGGATGCGTACTTTACGGGGGTCACTTATGGTGAATTTGATTTATCCCGAATTTTGCGAGAAATCCGTCCTTTTAGTGGTGGTATTTGCTTCACTAGCGATGGAATGCACGCTGTTGAAGATTATATCGTGGCCCGTTATCAAATGTACCAACAGGTATACTTTCACCGCGTAGGTCGCTCAATGGAAGTAATTCTGCGCCACCTACTCAAACGGGCTAAATTAGTCTATAAAGAAGGACAATTAGAAGTAACACCAAGCCTAGCTAAATTTTTAGACGATAACTGGACTTTAGATGATTACCTAAAGCTAGATGACGGTGTTATGGAAAGCAACTTTTCGATGTGGACTAACTCAGCCGATCCAATTTTAGCTGATCTATCTGTACGTTACTTATATAGGAAACCATTTGCCAGTGTCAAAATTAACAAAGAAACTCAAAATTTACTTCCTAAGTTGAGAAATTTAATCAAACAAGCTGGTTTTGACCCTGAATATTATACTGATACAAATTCAGCTTTCGATGAACCATACGACGCATATAAACCAACAGGAAAAAATGCCAACAGTCAGATCGAAATTATGCAGGATGACGGCAATTTAATTGAGTTATCACAACTTAGTCCATTAATTCGTGCGTTGAATGGCACAATGCAAGGGGATGAACGATTCTTCTTCCCTAAGATGATGCTTTCTAATGATGATGAACCACAAATCTTTGACCCACTTTACCAAGAATTTCAAAAATATGTTAAAAATGGTGAGCTTAGATACATAAGACGACCAAAGAAAACAGAAAAATAAAGAAAATAAAAGCGACGCCTAAAAAGGCGTCGTTTTTGCGGTCAAACTGTGTGATTAAGCTATTATTTTTAGAATAAATAATTTAAATCCGGAGCCATAGTATTATCACGCTTCTCCAAATTTATAACATTTTGCTGTGCCTTTGTGAGTATCCAAGAAGCCTCTTTAACTTCTGCAACAGTAGATTTATTTGAACTGTTAACAGATTTAGCCGTTCTTAAAATATCATTATAAGTTGATAAATTATCAAGATAAATTTCTTTATTTGTACCTGTATAAGTATCACCGCTAGCTTTAACTGCGCTTTCCTGATCAATCAATTTTTGTAAGGCTTGCTTATCAGTTGAACTAGCAATTTTAGCATCAGCTTTTGCTTCTTCAGGCGTATTTTCAGGCTTTGTTATTCTTGGACCAGAAAGATATTTAACATCGGAAGCTTTAACATAATTAACATAATTAACATAACCAAAAGTACGGCTTGATATTTCATAGAATAACTCAGCCTTATTTTCACTTGGTACCAAATATAAAGTTCTTTATATGCGGGAACATTTTCACCATTACGATAATTTGTTTGAGAAGCATTTTTACTAGTTTGAAGTTCCCCATTAATACTATAAGCTTTAGCATCATTTACAAAAGTAACATATGAATCTTTTGTATAAATCGTTAGTGGTTGTCTAGGCTGACTTGTAATATCCCTTGAATCAAGAAATTCATCAGTTGTACCTTTAATCCGGTAATATATATCAGCACTATTGCCCATGTACATCGAAGTTACACGATCAACTTTAACTTTTTGACCAACTTTTAAATAAGGGCTTCCCTCTCCATAATCTGAGGCACTTCTAGTAGGTACTTCATTTTTGTGCGACTTTATATAATTGCGAAGAGCTTTTGTAGTAACGGTAGCCTCATTTGTATAAACCGTTTTACCATCAATTTGATCAACATTGGCAGCCTTAATATAACCACCATTGCCAATACTGTAATATTGACTACCATTAATCGTTTGATATGGTAGGCAATTTTGGCTGTAATTATCATCATTCAAATAATAATATTGTTTACTATCATTAGTAATTGCTTCAGGCGTAGCAGTATATTTAACTGTATGACCCCAACGTAAAAATGTATTCTTTTTACTTCCCTTATAGGACTTTAAACGCTTACCATTTTTATCATAAACGTGAGTATTGTAATTCAAGTGCAATGTACCCGTCTGTGCTTGATTATCAATTGGTGTAGCATTAGCAGCTTTAATATAACCATTTCGACCGATAAAGTAATATTTACCACCAGCATTTGTCACAGATGTTCCACCTGGATAATTAAGCGTAGCACCTTTAGTAAATACTAACTTCTTGCTACCTTGATACTTACTCAAACGTTTACCATTGCTACCATAAACATAAGAGTTATGCTTTAATAACAAAGTTTTTTGATTTGAATCAGCAGCGGCTTGAACCGTTCTAGTAGGATTTTGTGCCAAGCTGATCACTGGGCTAATAGCCATTAACGCTGCAATTGAACTAGCAGCAATTTTTTATTTATTTTCAATTTTTCACCTCAACTTAAAGAATCATTTAATTTTCTATAATTCTTTCTTGTACTAAGCAGTTTAACATACCCCCCCCCATTTTAAAAGTAAACTTAAGGTATTAATAAAAGAAAAAAAGACGCCCTTTAGGTGTCAATTTTACAAGTAAATTACTCGATTAATCAGAATCAATATTATTTTTAATCCTTTACTGTACCTTTTCACCATTTAACTCCAGCAATAATGCGTACAACGCACCATATAAATTAGCGTCATTCTTAAATTTTGCAGCCACAATTTCTGGTGGATTGATTTGATTATTAATCATTTGGTTATCAGTCAATATATGTTTAAATTGCTTTCTAACTTCTTTAATCAAAATTGGTTGTGCACTAATGCCACCACCAATTACTACTTTTTCACCATTAACTATAACTTGAATATTCAGAATAACGGCAGCGAGATTTAAGCAAAATTCTTTAAAAATCTTTACAGCCGTCTTATTACCAGACCTAATTGCATCAAATGCTGCAATACCATCTTTCAAATTTGAATTACCAACTGCCCTATTAATCATGTAAATCATTCTTACGGCAGAACAAATATAACCAGAATAGGCTTCCAGATTATTGCTGCCCTTACTTATATTGGTAATCATCCAGCTTATTTCGCCTGCTTGAAAATCTTTACCGTGTAAAACATGACCATCTAATAAAATACCGCCACCAAGAGCAGTACCCAAAGTCATAGCAAAACCACTGTTTACATCTTGCAATTCGCCAAGCCATAATTCTGCCAAAGCCGCGGCTTTACCATCATTTTCTACACCAACTGGAACATTATATCTTTTACCAAGTGTTTCATTTAAATCTAAGCCATCTAAAAAAGTAAGTGCACCACCATAGTGAATAACTTTATTCTTAGAATCTATCTTGCCAGGTGCACATAAGGCTATCCCTTCGAACTTTCCTTTATATGCATCCGCAATTTTATAAATAGATGACATAAAACTTGCTAAACTTTCGGTATTGGTATTAACACGATTCTTTTCAATAATATGCCCTTCATGATTGAGCAAAGCATATTTTAAGTTGGTTCCACCTATATCAAAAGATAAATACTGCGTCATATTAATGTTCCTCATATTCTTTAAAATCAGTAGTGCTTGAAACAGTACTACTATTACTTAATATAAAATAAATAACTTAAACGTGTGGTGCTAGTTAAATAAATTATTTATAAAAAAAGCCCAACAAAGTTAGACTTTAGTTGAATATACTAAAGAAAAGATCTGACTTCGTTGAGCTATTTGTATTCTAAACGTTATTGTGGCCACCTGCAACTCAGCTTTAAGCAATTAAGCTGGCTCTGTCGTCATTTATATCAATTTTATGCTCCTAAAAAATTTAAATACCGGCGTAATGTTAAACAAGAAAAGATTTCTGATCCCTTACTCTTAACCTTACTGGTTTGGCAAGCCATGTTGGGAATTCAGTCACAACGCCGCTTTAGCCAACTATTTATTAATCTTTCTCATTCTCGCTTTAACCGTC
>ENA-UOOK01001650-UOOK01001650.1-fermentation-metagenome-genome-assembly--contig:-NODE-1650-length-28962-cov-9.999723_pt1 | contig 28962 bp, 27 predicted proteins | sample MGYA00245777_ERZ724023 | MGnify/ENA primary metagenome ERZ724023 (study PRJEB28704, sample SAMN03018312) | fermentation metagenome | biome: anthropogenic terrestrial biome; feature: soil; material... | reverse complement strand
GGCTACAAACTGGTTGATGAACAAACCGTGACGTTCCAGCGAATCCGCCATGGAACAACTTGTTCTGACCGCCTTGTCCTGCGAAGCGTCGATGAGTTCCGGGTGTTTTACCCACGGATAAGGCAGTTCCGGCGAACCGTTACCCACATAGATTTGAGCATAATCCAAGCCGCAACCGCAGTCTATGCAATAGGCTTTGGAATATTTCCCGATGGCTTCGTGAATTTCGGCGCGTGATTTGCGGGAGTCCACGGCGGCGATCACAATCACGTTGCCATCGCGAAAACCTTGCGTGGAGATGAAGCGCTCCGGTTCCGCCACCCAGTTCAGGCCGAAGTGATAGTTGTAACGGGAAACAAGCGTAACCGCTTTGTTTTGTGAAATATCTTCGGCCACGAAAAGCTGTCTGCCGATATTCGCGTGCGACACGGTATCCGGGTCCCAACAGCGAACCGTCAATCCGTACGGATGTCCAAGTTCGAGCATGGCGAGATGCAGCCGGACCAGTCCGGCAAGAATCAGCGAGCCGGTCGCCCCGGCTCCCACGAGTTCAATATAAACCGGCTGCGTGTGAAATTCCGGCGGGGTGGTATGCTTCATGATAAAATATCTCCCAACTTCATATTGGATGATACGAGATATTGATTCGGAAACGATTTACATTTGCCCCGTTCCAAGTCCTTGACCATCTTCACCCAGAAGCGGTCCCGTCCCCGCGAATAAGAGATGCTTTTCAACATATTGCTGTAAAGATGCGAAAAACGGCCGCGAAAGAAAATATCCACGGCTTTGCGGGCAAAGTCGATCATGTTTTCCTCGCGGATTTCGTGAAATTCATTCGGCGGACAAAAATGATGATCCGTAAAAATATTGGTGAACGGCGCATTGTACAGCTTCGTTTCTTGGTTGGGTCTGGCTCTGCTTTTGACTGACCAGCAGGAAATAGTGTTTCGGCTAATCTTGAAGACCAGATTCGGCCAGATCACATTTTTGCCGGAGAGTTTGTTCAAGAATTGCCGTTCCGGTTCCGGCGCGTTAACATAGATCGGTCGGACGCTGCTTTTTTCAAACCAGACGACCTCATTTCGCGACCATGCGATCAACTCCGGAGGAATGAAAACCATCTTTTGCTGTTGATTTTCCGAGTGAAACAGTTCTTCGACATCCTGAACGGAAATGCTTTTCCCGGCCAGCAGTTGACGGTCACGGACTTTATGGAGTGTCGCCATTGACTCCCCGTGCCCTTCATAAAACAGCAGGGCGTGGCTCAATTCGTATTCGGTGCGTTGCCGAGGATAAGTGATTTCAAGCATTAGGGTACTCCTTCTCGTGAGAAAATAGAAATTCGACACAGGCGGAAAAATATTCCAGCGTCAGACGGATTTCACGCAGAACGGTACGCATTTCCCGACGATTTTTCACCGGAAACGGCCAGGCCAGCGTGGAGAAATAATAGTCTCCGCCGCATTGCATCAAATCGTTACCGATCCGGTTGATCACATCGCAACAGAAATCGTAACTTTTCCGATCCAGCGGTACCACGATCCCAGGATAGACGTATTGCGGAAAAAGGTAGTGGCAGCGCTTGCGTTTTTGCCAACGGTCATAACAACGCGTCAAGTTTTGCAGTTCCATCGGAATTTCCCCGGAATAATCGCTTTTACGCTTTTTCCGATTGAATGTCCATTCCGGCAGATATTCCTCAAATTCGGCATATTCGACCATGACTGCCTCAAGCGCCGCGTCATTGGCGTCCTCTTCGGATTCACCCGAATCAATATATTCGCCGTACCGTTCGTCAAAGATTTCCTGTTCGTTTTCGTTGCCGTACCAGCAGAATTCGGACGCGAACTCATAGATCGTCTCCGGCGTTCCGATCTGCAACGGACAGCCGCTCAACATCCGAAGGATATACTTCGCCAGTCCCGGATTCTGCCGGTCGTAAGCATCAAGAACGTCTCCCAGCGGAAACCAGCCGTTCTCAAAATCGCTCAAGCCGAACAGAATGCAGCAATCGGCTTCGGGATCTTCCCGAAAAATCTCACTGTCAACCTCGTTTACCGACAAGATTTGAAGCGATAATCCAAGCCGGTTAAGCACCGATTCATCCATAAAACTCTCCAACCACTTTCGAAACGCTTCGGAAAGCAGTTGGAACGGATCGCCGGAATGCGTCAAGATATCGTCGAGAGGGAAAATCATGTTCAGCCCCGCCAGAATACGGCAGGGCGTTTCCTGTTCATTCTCCTCGGTGATGACCTCCTGAACCGCATCCAGTCCGGGTATCGTCAGATAATGGGGGGCAAAACACTTTGCCGGACGGGAACCGGTTTGGCGTTTCGCACCGCCTGAAGCAGCCGGGCGGAACAGCGGCGGTTCTCCTTGGAAAAATCCTTTGGCAAAAGCACCTTTCGTTTGGCTTTCGTCGAGAACCGCTGCTGTAGTGTATGCCATGATAATTTCCTTTTTCGCTCAATTGTCATCGCCGATTTTGACCTCGACTTTGTAGGTCTGGCGGCCGTCATCGCCGATGCTCGGACCTTTCAGTGTCGCATTGGTGAGTTCGGCGTGCAGAAGCGCATGGAACTCCAGAACCTGTTCCGGCGGCATGGAGGGATCGGGGTCTTCCAAATTCATGCCATTGTAGTTGAAGGTGCGCTTCGCGGGAATAGTGGCGAGTTCGTTGCTCATGATGTCATTCCTTTTTTGTGGGTTAAAATCCGAAATCAAGTTCGGGTTGCTCATTCTTGGTTTCAGGTAGGGTGATCGGAGCCGCCGGAACGTCCGGCTCATCGACAGCTGAATTGAGTTTGGCTTCGATGGCGGCGGCTTTCAATGCTTCCAAATAGCCGGGCAACGCGGCGTCGAACTCCGCGTCAACTTGTGTCAATTTGCCTTGACAGATCAGCGGCGTGTCTTTGCCGTTGCTGATCCCGATGAGATAATCGCCGTCCGGTTTCTTTTGAATGACGATCCGGACGCTTCCGCCCGAATCCGCGAGTTGGTAGATTGCTTCGTTCATAGGTTCAAATCCTTTCTTTCTTGTTCTGCTCTGTCGGCGCGTTCACTTTGCTGGCGCGCCGACAAAGAAAGAGTCTTTTTTCTTTGGATTTACCCCAAAATAGCATCCCGACGCATTTCATTTTGAGAATTCGATTTACGTTCCAGCCAGACTTGCCGGATCATTTGTTGCAGTTCATGATTCAGCTCACGCGACAAGTGCCGGAAGTTCTTCATCGGAAAGCGAAAACGGCGGCAATGCATTCCAGAACCACAGCAGCACCAGCGGGTCGTTCATGGCGTCCAGGTCAGCCAGGTAATGCTCCCGGACATACTCCCGATAAAACTCGTCACAACCCGGCAGAAAGTTTTCCACCAACCGTTTCCGGTCGGATTTGGAACATAATCGCCAGAATGACAGCTTTTTCCCTGAGAGTTTCTGACGGATGTCCTCTTCCTGGAGTTTTCGTTCCGCATTGGCTTTGCGGATTGCCTCCAGCCTGCGTTCCCGTTCGCGGCGGGCAAGCTCATCCTCGCCGACCGTCAGCGCCGTCGAATTCCATAGAAACATGGCGAGCCAGTCCGCCCGGTTCTTTCGCACCTGATGTTCTTTCGCCAATTCCAACACTCCCGCCCAGCGTGCCACCAGTTCGGAGAGCGGCATCCGGTTGAGATGGGCGAGAAATTCATCGTACATGATGATTTTCTCATGCTCCATCGCCTTATAGAGTTCCTGTCGGGTCATATGTCCTTCTCCTTCGTTGAATGAAAATTTCCCGGCTCACAATGGTGGCCGGGGAATTTCAAGGGAGACGTTTTCGGCGTAAAACGCCGCTGACCGCAATATGCGATTCAGAACTGCTGCTGACGTTTTTTCAAAAATTGGATCACCTGCGTCCGGGATGGCGGGCGTTTATTTTCCGGTATTTCATTTAACCATAAGACCAGTTCCCGCGGGGTACGAAACACCCGGGTTTTCGGGAAAACGGTCCGGATGATTTCCATGGCGGCGTCACTCTCCGCAGGCATCCGGGCGATTCGGGAAAGCATTGCATGTTTGCCTTGTTGGTCCTGATATTCCAGATAGGTGACGAAATCGCCATCCGCCAGGGCGCAGCCTTCCCGGTAAAGCTGTTTGGCGACAGCTCTTTCCGGGGTATTTTCTTCCCGGTGCGCCAACAGGCGATTCCGCAAATCCGGCCAATATTCGATTCGGTAAATCATGGCGAATTCCTTCCGGCAGAAATGAATAACCGTGGATTCAGGCACCTCAAAGATCTTCTCCGGAATGCCATCGGAATCCAGGTCGGCGAAAATCAGCGAACCGCCGCTTTCCCGCCCACGGCGAAGCAGTAGAACGATCTGGAACAGCAGGACCAGAACAATCAGAATCAGGATCGGAATGACGGGATGTTCCGGCATGGCGCCGCCTTGTTTCTGATACTCCCGGTAAAAAACGGAACCGGCTACAGCCATCAACCCGAGCGTCAGAGCACCGAGCAGAATGGATAAGGTATCAACGTGTTTTTTCATACGGTCCTTCCTTTTTTGGGTGGGTAAATTGTGCTTTCGCAAACTTGCGGCATGTTTTGTTCCGGTACGACGCGTTTGATGATTTCCGGTTTCGCCGGGCCGTCGAGCGTCTTTTCCCGCGATTGTTCCGGAACCTTTTTCCCGGACTTGTTATCAAGTTCCTTCTGCAGGACGATCCGAACCCGGTCCGCCTCGAATACCGAACGGAAAATGCGTTTTTCCGAAGAGCTGCCGTCCGGGTTTACCGTTCTGCTGTCTTTTTCAGAGAACAGGACATGGGAAATCGGGGAAACCGAACAACCGCCGGCAGCGTCGTGGCTGACGGTAAGGCAATAGGCGACGGGGCAGCGGGCGGTCTTTTTCGCGATAAACCGCTCCCAGGCTCCGTGCATGGCGTCCGCGCTTTCCGCCGAATCAAAGGAGAATTCTTCGATATAGCGTTTCTTCTCTTCATCGTAATAGATGAAGGCGGACTTGTACGTTTCCGCTTCCATCACGGGAGCGAGTTCAAAGCGGTCCCCGTAATTTTTCAAAGTGAAGTTATAAAACCGCTTTTCCGTTTGGAAACGCGGCCTGTTGCGCGGCGGCTTTTCGCCGTTGTCACGCAAATGCCGCAGCTCCGGGTAGAGTTTCCGGGCATAGTTGGCGGCGATCTCGCGCCCGATGGATGAGAGCCCGTTCCGGATCAGATTCTGGAAGAATTGATTTCCGGGATATTCCGTTTCCGCATCGAAATGTTGAATCGCCAATGCTCCGCCGATTTTCTGGGCGCCTTGAATGAATTCGATACGGATCTGTTCCTCCTTCCCCGGATTTCCCGCAAACTGCCGGTTTGAAGATTCCTTTTTCAGCGGGGTGCTCCTGAGTTGTTCCAGAATGTTCAGGCACAGTTTCCGCATTGCCGGATCTCCGTGTTCTTGCGAGGCAATGCCGGCTTCTATTTTTGCGGCAATGTGTTCCAGTTCCGTCATTTTCTTCCTCCGTGCAGTTTGCGGATCAGTTCCGTGGCGATTTTTCGATTGGCGGCCGCCGCCTCGCAGTCGGGAAAAACCTCCCGGTAACGGTCACAGCGCAACTTTACGGCCATATCGGAAACCGTATCCGGTTCAACCGGATAGACTTCACTCAGGCTGACACGGCCGTCCGGGTGAAAGATTTCGTCAAATGCGAAACTCCGCGATGGGTATTCCCGAATCTTTCTCCGGTAATACGGCAAATTCGCCAGATGCCCCCAGATCCGGTTGATCGGATGGAACAATCGATTCCAGGCTTCCTCGGCGCCGCGAATCGCCGCACGGGCGTGAATGGAACGATATCCGGTCTTTGCCGCAAGCCCGGCCCTCCGGGCAAGGACGTCGGCAAGCTGCATCCGGGCCCGTTGCAGGAACAGTTCCTGATCCGGCATTTCCTCCGCCGGCAACTCCTGATCCAGGAGCCGGATGAAAATTTCCAGCGAACAATTTCGGAACAGGGGATCGTCAATCCGTTCCAGTGTGTGATGAAGGTCGTTGCGAATCGCCGGGATTCGAAGCAGAGGCGAACGGAATCCGGCGGCGAGCAGTTCCAGATAAAGGACCGCCAGTTGAAACATGGTTTCATACGCCTCCGGGTTCCATTGCGGAGCGAGAAGGAGCTTATGGTGCTCCTTGAAGACCTTCAAATAGGAACAGTAATATTCGCTTTGAATCTCCCAGATTCCCAGGGTGAGTTCGTCCCACCGGGTTTGAAGCGTCAAAATACCGTCCAGCTGGTAAAACCGGATCGTCTTTCTGATCTCTTCATTGCCGGTTGCCGGAGTATGCCGGACCATATCCAACGGCGGCATGAAGCCGTAAAGCTCATCGATCCGGCAGCTTTGCGAACCGTTTTCCGCCGGAGAGATTGCGAGAAGCTTTTCTCTGGCGTTGCGCAGAAATTCCACGCTATCGCCGGTCAGCCGGTATTCACGCAGTCGATTGCGGACTATTGACATAATATCACCTCATGGGTTGGTTCTTCCGGATGCAGGCAAAGATTTTCGGGTTCTGCCGAAACCGTATCGATCCAGCCGCGTATGCTGCCGCCTGGATGGCGGAGCAGCAGATCGAATACGAGCTTGCGGACTTTGCGCTCAATATTGCTGCGAAGTTCGCGGGCGCCGTTGCGCGTGTTGTCGATGGAGCGCAGCGTTTCCTCAATGACGTTGGCGGTAAAACCGTAAATGTTGACTCCGTGTGATTGTTTATATTGGGGAAGGAGCAGAGAATAGAATTTCCGGGCGATCAAACGCAGATGTTCCGGTTTCAGCGGACGGAAGATCAGGATTTCATGGCCGAACTTGCCGAAACGGGCGACGAATTCCGGGCTGAACCGTTCTTTGAGCTGCATTTCCAAATTCTGTTGGAGTCGCCGTTCGGAGAGATGTTTGATGTTCTGAAACACCTGCGCGCCGATATTCGAGGTTGCCGCGATAAAGAATCCGCTCAGATCATACGTCCGGTTGTTGCTGAGGGTGATCCGGGCGGCGTCGAGTTGCTGAAGCAGGATGGTAAAAATCGCGGGATGGGATTTTTCGATCTCGTCATAAAGGATCATTCCCTCGTCGCATTGTTCCAGAAACGCGCCCATGCGCCCGATGCTTTTCCCGCCCGGTGTCCCGATCAGGTTCATCAGGGCTTCTTCGCCGGCCTGACGGGAGAATTCCGACATATCGAGTCGGAGGAAATTCCGGTCGGTCGAGCCGTACATATACTCCACGGCGGCACGGATGGATTCCGTCTTGCCCACGCCGGTCGGCCCCAGCAGGAACAGGGTACCGCGCGGCCGCCCCGGAGTACTCAAGTTGCACCACCCGTATTTTAAATGATTACTCAAATTCGCAATGATGCTGTCCTGCCCGATGACGTGCCTGCGAAGAAAAAGCTCCAGCCCATCTGAGCGGAGCAGGCGGTTTGAGGTTGCTTCCGCTGGAAAAACATCTCTTTCGTTCATAATCTCCTCCGAAAATTTCTTCTTTTTTTGTTTTTGCGGCTTGACATCCGGCAAAGTCAATGCCATTTTATAAATCATAAACGAAACGCATTGTATATTCTTAATTTATTCGCAAGAGGGAAATTGTCAAGCATAAAACGGAAAAGAACGGAAAAACAACATTGAAAATTAATCAAAAACGAAACCATGAAACAATCGAAGGAGCATTTCCGGGGATGAAAACAACAGACAAACACATTGAATCGAACAAAAAAACGGCATTATCGCAGAATCTGTCTTTCCAGGTACAGGCGGCGGCTCAGCAGTTGATGGTGGAACTGGGAAAAACGTGCAGGACGGCAGGCGGCCTGATCAAGCGCCGCCGATACTATGCGGCGCTGTTGGCGCTGCTCGCCCTGCCGTTCCGGGCGCATGCGGCGGTCCAGCAGGTAACGCTGGAATCGGGGCTCGGCTACGTCGGTTATTTCATTATCGGAATGATCATGCTGACCAGCCTGATCCTGATCGGCGTCGGCGGCTACCAGATGAGTCAGGATTCCGGCAAGGGCAAAATGACGGTGGCGGCGGGGGTGCTGATTCCGGTCTTTCTGGCGGTGGTGTATTACATCTTTAAAAACGTCCTGAAAATCGACATCGATTTCCAGTCCACGCTGTGAGGTGGATATGAACGATACTCCGGCAGTCAGCATCACCCGCAATCCGGCGCAGGCCGTGGCCAGCGTCGTGAAACTTTTCGGGTTTCGCGTACGCGGCAACACGGTCTATGTGTTCTTCGCAGGATTGGTGGCGGGCGTGTTTCTGGCGATCGCTGCTTACGGGATTCACATCCTGCTGGCGGGTGCGGCGATGATCGTTCCGCCGATTCTCTCCGTACTGTTCATCCGGCATTTCATCGCGGACAAGCCGCGCGGCTTCTTCCGGTTCTGGCTCGATGAAAAATGCCAGGGCCGCTTCCTGCGTAAACCGAAACGAAAAGGAGCCATCTATGTTACAGCTTCCTGACGGATACATCGTCAAAACGGAAAATCCGGACGACAGTTTCATCGTCTATGGTGAGCTTGCGCCGAGGGGATTTGTGTCCAAGGGCTACCGTCTTGAGATACCGAACCTCAACAATGCCGGAAACGGACTCAAGAACGGTCTCTTTCTGCGTCTGGCCGGATGGCTGGCGTCGCAGGCGCTGGACAAGCGAATCCAGATCCGCTACACACGGGACGCTGATTACCGGGACATCCTGCACACGTATCGGGAACAGACGGAAAAGTCAGCGTCCGATGTATGGAGCCGGCATGTCCGCAGGGACATTTTCGGCAAGATGAACCGGAAGATTGCAAAACGCGCTTTGCGGCGGGAGTATGTGGATATATATTTCAGCAGGAAGCTGGGCGCGTTCATGAAAAACGGTTTCATCCCGGAATCACTCCGGGAACGCGCCTCCTTTGAAAGAGAGGTCATTGCAGCATTCTCCACAGACAAGTCCGATCTCGGGGCTTTCCTGGCTTTGCCGGTCAAGCCGTTGGACGCAGTCATGCTCTTCCATGAGTTTTACCGCGCCGTCAACAAATCCGCACTCGATCTGGGCATCGACTATGAAGCGGTGTTCGACTGCCGTCTTGCGGAGATTTACTCCTGCGAATATGCGGGGATAACGTCGTCCGAACCGGGCCACGCGAGTTTTACTTCCGACGGGTATTTCCACAATATTTTCACGCTTCACGATTTTCCCAAAACCGATCTTGTGCCGTTTTACGGTTCGAAACTTCTGGAAAACGATCTTCAAAATCTGACGATTGCAGTCAATATCGAACCGCAGGACGTCGAAAAGACCATTGAGGAAAAGCAGAAGCATTGGAAACGGGTTCGCGCCGACCTGCTGGAGGAAGAAAGCGAAGTCGCGGCGACCGCCGGACTGGATGAACTGACCGAACACATCTACCGTCTCGGCAAAGGCGAGGATTTCCCGCTGAAGATTGAATACGTTATCCACACCTGGAACCGTGACCTCGCGGAACTCCAGAGCGATTCGACGATTCTGAAACAGGCGGCGACTTCCATGTTCACGAGCCTTGAATCCTACGATCTCGGCTTGCAGAGCCTGCACAACTTCATGAAAACACTGCCCGGATATCTGTATTATCCACGGCGCGACGCGCTGCTGGACTGCATGCACCGTCCGCTGGCGGCGATGCTGCCGTTTTCGAGTTCGTTCACCGGCAAGGGAAAAGACGGCAGCATCCTGTTTGAAGGGGATCACGGCAATCTGATGACCTTTTCGTTTTTCGACGGTCCCACGCCGCAGCACACGCTGTGCCTCGGCCAGACCGGTTCCGGCAAGTCCGTGAACTTCGTGTCGATCCTGTCGCAGTGTTTTTACGAATTCGCCAAGGTGGTGATCATTGAAGAGGGCGGAAGTTACTTCAACCTGACCCGGATTTACGGCGATGAGGCGCAGTATATCGTGATTGATCCGAGCGCGGATTTGACGTTGAATTATTTCGATACGGGCGGCTTGCCGCTCTCACCGGCGCAGATTGAGTTCGTCACGACTTTTCTGACGGCGATGTGCGGCGAGAGTTCCGACCTCGAAAAGATTCAGGACCGGGCCGCCATTATCACCCCATATGTTGTGGCGGTCTACAGCGATGCCTACAACGAGTGGCGTTCCGGCCACCGGAACGAGCTGGAACTCGTCGCCCGGATGAGCCTGACCATTGAGGCGATCATCCCGAAACTGCCGCCGGATCAGAATACGGCGCAGGACGCTTATTTCGAGTTGCGGGACATCCTCGCCCAAGAGGATTCCGAACTGGAAGGCTTTGAACGGAAAGTCAAGGAGGAATACGAGTTATGGACGGTTCAGGAGATCAACGACTGCATCATCGACGATCCGGAAGTGCTCCGTAATATTTCCTATGCATTCATGAAAAAAGGCGACATGCCGTATCACTCCCAACTGGTCGAGGCGATCCGGGAAACCACTCTTTCCAATCTGGAAAAGAGTGAAACCAACCGGATTGCGGCGCGGCTGGCGGTGTATGGCATCGAATCGGGCAAAGGGTGTCTGTTCGACGGCGAAACGACCATTGATCTTTCGAAGCGGTGGATTCACATCGAACTCGGCAAGATGGCGCAATCGGGCAACGCACTCAAAAATCTGGTCGGGATTGCGATCAACAATCTGGTGAAGAATCAGATCATCAACATGCCGCGTTCGGCCAAAAAAGCGTATCTATTTGAGGAGGCGTCGCGCTTCCTGCTGATTCCCGGCGCCCCGGAAATCATGAAACAGACCTACGCCCAGTTCAGGAAATTCAACTGTGTTGCAATCACGATCACGCAGTCCATCGCGCAGATGGCGCAATCGGGCGTGGGACAGATCATCATGACCCAGAGCAAGATGTTTCTCTTTTTGAAAAACACCGACGCGGCGGAACTGGACCTGATCGGCAACTACATTGCGCTTTCCGACGAGGCCAAGCGGAACATCATGAGCTTTCCCGCGCCGGAACATCTGCCGGTGAATAACCGTTTTTCCAGTTTTTTGCTTTACGCACAGCGGGCGGAGTGGCCGATTGTCGGTGTCGGACGCAATTACGCTTCAAACGCAATTCTCGCGGCGGCGGCCACCAGCGGCGAACTTCACAGCCGCCTGACACGGATACTGAAGGAACTTTCAGCGAAACATCCGGAACTCGCGTTCGCGGAACGGCTATTGCAGGCGACGGAGCTTTTGAACGAGGATAACCGGCTGTTCCGCTTGCTGGACAAGTTGGAGCGCATGGGCGGTGAACGGGCGTCGCCGCTGGTGGTAGAGGCCAAAATCGCTTTTCATGAAATTCTCAAACAACACTCATTTTGAAAGGAACAACTATTATGCAACGAAATTTTTTACTTCCGATGCTGGTTGTGATGATGCTGGCAGGAGCGAATTGCTTTGCAACCAAAGTGATTTACGGTAATCCATCCGGCAATACGGCAAACGTAACCATTCCGCAGGATTATGTCGGGATGACGGCGACTTTTATCGCCACCGGGTACGGTTATCAGGGCGGATCGAATATGGGATTTTCCATGACGCTGTATCATCCGAACGGTACTGAATTGAGTACTTCGACCTCATTTTATGTTACAGCGGGCGACAGTGCCGCGGCGGATATGTTCCCATTTCTTTACACCGGCGCGCTTTCGCAAGCCGGAACATATTCCTTCCGTTTGGGCAATACCTACGATCAAAAAATCATCAAAAGCTATATCTGTATCGTCTGGGATGCGCAAGGCGACGACCTGACTGCATTGCAGACACAGTTGAATGCCGATTTGAATGCCTTGCGCAATGAACTGACCGGAGCCTTGAACACGAAAACGGCGGAATTGCAAAGTCAGATCAACACGCTCCAAACCCAGCTCAACGATGCGATTACCAAGCACAATACCGACCAGGCGGCACTTTTGAAACAGATTCAGGATTTCAAAAACGAAATCAACAATCTTGCCGCCGATTTGCAGTACAATGTGGCGCGACTGGAACGGGAACAGGCGGAATATCTGGCGCAGTTGGAAATCCTGAAGACGACGTATCAAAAAGACGCCGAGATGCTGAATCTCAAGATATCCAATCTGGACTCCAAATATGCGATGGAAGTGGCGAACATCAAAGCCGATATGACCCAAATCACCGGAGAACTGTCCGCGATGGACGCCAAATTCATTGCCGCCGATCAGCAGTTGAAAACGCTGATTTTCTCGTTGGAAAAGGACCAGACCGCACTTCAGCAGCAGTTGAATCTGGCCGAACAGCAACACAAAAATGATGTGGTGGCGATTCAAAATCAAATCGATGCCAAAACCGGGCTGATTCGTTCCGAACACTCCGCCGATGTGAATCAGCTCACGCAGCAGATGAACCATCTGAATTCGACTTATGCCGACAAGGTGTCGCAAATCAATGCAAAACTGGATTCGATCAGTTCCGATCTGGCGCAGATGGCGCGGGATTATGCGGACGGCGACCAGGAGCTCAAGGCGCAGATCGACGCGCTCCGTCTTCAGCAGCTGGCCCAGCAGAACACGCTCGCCAATCTCAAAGAGGCTCATTCCGGGGATATGGCGGCTCTGCAAAAGGATCTTGCTGCCGCTCAGGCGGCATTGCAGGAAAAAATCGACACCGAAGTTGCCGATCTCCGGCAGGATATGCTCACGCTGGACAACAAATATAAAGATTCTGTTGCCGATTTGAAATCGCAGCTTGCGTCGGTTAATGCCAAATTGGGAAATGAAGTTTCCAAACTCTCCGAAACCGACCGGGACTTGTATGAAAAGATTTCCGATTTGCGCGAAAAACAGGCGGATTATTACGCCCGGATGGAAATCCTGAAGGTCACGCACGAGAAAGACAAGGAAGCGATTGAAAAGCAAATCGCCGAAGTCGACGCCGGATACAAGGCGGAATCGGAGGCCCTCGACGCAAAAATCGCCAACGTTAAAGACGACATTTCCAATCTGGAAGCCCGGCACATCGAGGATGTCGCCAATCTTCAGAATCAAATCGACAACACGGTGAACAAACTGGACGACGAGGTTAAAAAGATTTACCTCGAACTTACCACCGTCAAAGACGAACTGGCCGCGCATCAGAAATCCACGCAGGAAGCCATCGACAATCTTCAGCTTCAGATCAATGAGATCGACAAGTCCATGACTGAGCGGCTGAAAAATCTGGAAAACCGGATCAGGTATTCCGTCTATTCCGATGAAAAACTGGAAAACTTGAAAAAGGATTTCGAGAAGCAGATTCAGGTGAAAGAAAAGGAAATAGCCGATATTGACCTGGAAATTCAGGATATGCAGAATGCCGGACTGGATATTTCTGCAAAAGAGGAAACGCGCACCCGGCTTTTGGCGGAACTCCTGAAACTTCGGAACGAACTCACGGATATCGAATTCGCCATCGAAATCCGGCACAACGAATCCGAATTCGCGGAACACGAAAAAGAGCTTGCATTGCTCAAAACGGAGCTTGCGAAGTTGCGGGAATCCACCGATCTGCAGATCAAGCAGCTAAAGGACGATCTGCTGGCGACGGAAGCGAAATACCTGAAACTTCTGGAAGAGGCCAAAGCCGACGCCGCCAATCAGACCGCGACGGTTCAGAAGCAGTTGGATGATCTGACCGCCAAAGTATTGGCTTTCGTCGATGCATTGCGAAGCGAGCGCGAGACCGGGGACGCCGAACTCAAGACGCTGATCGAAGCGATGGATATTTCCCACAAGGAATTGATAGGCAATCTGGATAAAGACATTGCCGACAAGCTTGAAAAGATGAAATTCGAAACCGATACGCAGTTCGAAAACCTGCGTTCAACGATCAATAACATCGCCTATCAGCAGCGGTTTTCCACCGGCGGTACGGCCACCGGTTACAGCCTGCCGAATGGGCAGGTGCAGGAGGTGCCGGCCGATTCCCGCGATCTGCGCGTCAGCCCGGATGTCGCGCTCGATTCGATTCTCAATTAACCCCGCAAAGGATAAAAACATATGAAAAATTTGATTTTAACGGTTATTGCAGCGGCAAGTATCGGGGCGCTGTTCAGCGGCTGCTCCGCGACGCAGATTGCCCAGACCAAAGCCTCCAGTCTGCTGGCTCCGGCACTCGGTTTGGGTGGTGCGCTTGCCGGGGCTTATGCGGCCAGGGACGAGGACGACGGAACGAAACTCGTCGTGACCGGGGCGGCTGCCGCGGGATCATTTCTGTTGGGTCAGTTCATCGAACAGGGGTTCAAAGACGAGAAAGCCAGGGAGTACAAGGCCGGATACGACCTTGGGCGCTCCAATTCGGCCAAAGAACTCTACTGGCTTTATCAGAAAATGCACCAGGCGGAGGACGGAGAAGTTCAGCGCAGTCGCGTTTATGAATTGCCGGTTCAGTATCCCGTCGACGGCGTAAAACGCGTCCCGGATTCCATTCACCTTTCAGTAACGGAATAGGAGGTATTTATGCAAAAATCAAAACTTCCGGCCATGCTTCTGCTGGCGGCGTGCGCGCCGTTCGTCCAGGCGTTTTATCCGGTTCACGACAGCGTGACCTACATCCATAACACGGTCAAGGCGATTCAGGATGAGCTCTATCAGCAACTGGACCTGGACTACCAGATTGCCCAGCTTGGGAAAACGGGTGAAATCCTGAAAACCGGCATCGATACCCTGAAGGTCGCGCAGGACACCTATTCGACCTGCAAGGATATGTACGATACGGCGGTCACGATCTCCAATTACATCGGCGATCCGCAAAAGCTGGTCGCTTATATGAACAAGGAATTCTGGCACGAGGACGAGATCACCGCCGCGCTGAACATCACCCGTGAAGCGCTGGACATGGCGAATTCCAAGGTGGCAAATACCGGCAGCATCGAATACATGCTCCGGCAGATCGATTACGCGCTGGCCGACGAGGACATCCGGCGTTCGGAAAATCTGGCGGAAACTCAGAAAGGCGCGCTCGCCGTTCATAAGTTCATGTCCGAATGGGGACCGAAAGCCCTGCTCCAACTGCAAGACTTGAACCGGGAGGATCAGCGCTTCAACGTCCGCAATTCCAACCAGACGGAAATTCAGCACGCCGCCTACAAAAACGGTATCTGGCAGTCGAATACGCTCGGCCAGATGCTGGCGACGCAGACCATGCACTCCGCGATGGTGGCACAGCAGATGTATTCGGAAAATCTGCGGCTCGACGAAGCCGATTTGAAAAAGGCCAAGGCGATTTACGACGCCCGCAAAATCAATGAATCCGGCGTTTCGGCCCTGGAATCCAAGGGATCGGTCGGCAATAACTTCATTGAGCAATTTCTGTCCCGGTGAGGCGAAAGATGTCGGGCAATGTAACATTTCAAAACGTCAATCAGGTAATCCTCGACACGCTCGACCGGATGCACAATATCTGCATTTGTTTCGCGCTGCTGCTGATCTTCCTTTCGGTTTACCGGAATTATCAGCAGTTCGGGGAATATCTCGGAGTGAAATACCTCGCGGGCGTGCTGTTGGCGGTGGTGCTGATCGCGGTGTTTCCGGCGATGGCGGACAAACTTTTCAAGGGCATGTTGAGCTGGGGACTTGACGCCGGACGCCGGGTCGAGGAATCGGTCAAGGTCATGCTTTCCGTCGAAGTGGACGGTTCGTGGTACGAGGCGGTGGTGGTCGGGATTGCAAATCTGACCTATCGCGGCGGCATCTGGATCGGAAAGTGCATCCGCGATCTGATGATTTTGGTCATCTGCGGATTATTCCTGATCCTCAAGACGTTGTCGCCGATTTTCATCGCCATGCTGACCGTGCCGGAAACCAAATCCATCGGGGTGAATTTTCTCACCATGACCTTCGGATTCGTCGTATCGCCGTTGTGCATGATTTTCGGCGACTTGACGATGATCTGGACGATCTGTCAACTGTGGGAACATACCGGAATGGCGGCCGCCGCGGGCGCCGCGGTCGGAGCATCGGGCGCAACGGCGGGAACATTGGCGGTGCTGGCGGCTTCGCCACCCGGTGCGATCGTGGTCGCCGCCGGAGCCATCGGGGCTTTGGTCGCGTTCGCCTGCGTTTTCACCTTGCTTTGTGTGGTGATGTACGTCGGTATTCCATGGGCGTGCATCAGCCTCTTCCGGGGCGCAGGGATCGGTAATGCGCTGGCTTTGTCGCTCAATACCGCCTCCAATGTCATGTCCGTGGTCAAGGCCGGACAGGGCGCGGGAAAAGGAATGGCGGGCAAAGTTGGCGGAGGAAAGGCTCCGATTCCTCCGGCTCCAGGCGGAAAAGGAGATACCAAATGATGACGTTTTTCATGTTTCTTCTCCGTTTATGGGGGGTTGTGAACGGGTTTTCCCGTTCGCGCCGCCGCCGGAAAAACTTAAAGGGAAGGTGATTTTTTATGGCATATGAAAAGAAAAAGGATATGTACGAACTCGTCAGCCATGAACGGAAAGTCATGTGCTTCTGGATTGCGATTCACCTCTTTTGCCTCGTCGCTTTGCTGGTGGGGATGTTTTTCGCCTATCAGTATATGACGATGCCGGACCGGGTGATTGTGCTGGCGCGGGATCACTCCGTCTATCTCGGCAATTCCGCACCGGTGGAATCACGGCGGGTAATCGAAGATGTGGCGCTTCGGGCAACTTACGCGCTGCTTTCGCGGCGGTATGACGTTCGCGGCGAACGGGCAATCGCGTTTGTTTTCACCAAGCGCGGCCAGAGTCAGGCCAAGGGTTATCTCAACGATACGCAGGAGATGTTTGATGACCGCAAAGTATTTCAGGAAGTGACGTCCGCCAAGGTTGAAATTGCCGTCGTTAACGGGCGGTATCATGCGCTCGTCAAGGGCGTACTGCTCCGCAACGGAATCTACTTCGGGCACGCCTATCTGCACAAACGCGACTTTGCCTTGATGATGCGTCTGGAACGAAGTGAATCCGACCGGGAACTGCCGTTCAAAGTCGCCGGAATGCGCTACTGGGAGGAGGAACAGGATGAGTAATATTTCCTACAAAGGAAAAAATCTTCTGCTGACGCTTGGTTTGATCGTCTATTTCGTGTTTGCCCTGATTACGCCGGGGATGATGTATCAGCTTCGGGACAACAACCGCCTGATCATTCTGGACGGCCGAAACTCTTTCCACATTACGGAATATGCCGACAGGGAACAGTTGATCCGGCTCTACAAATACACGGCGCGGCTGGCGACGGATGCGCTTTTTATGCGCAATCCGAATGGGCTCGACCGTCCGGTGCTGTTCGACGAGATGTATGTCGGCGCCGCCCGGAATAAGGCGCTGGACATTCTGAAAGCCGATCTTGCGGCCTTCGGCGCCGGGGATATTCACCAGAAGGTCGAGATCCTCCGGATCAAGGTACTGGAAGCGGACAGTAAAAAATCCTTCGTGGAAATCGAGGGACAGCTTCTGCGTTCCAGTTTGAGCGACGGAAAGCGGGAAAGCTCGGTCATCAAGTTCGACATCACCATGAGTTTGAGCGTGAACTTCGATCTCGGCAAGAATGCGCTCTACCCATTCATCGTCTCCGACTTCACCTGCAAAGAACAACAGAATTGAAAGGAATAATCACTATGCAAAAGAATAAATTTTTCACGCTCGCCCTGCTTTGCGGCGGCGCGCTCACCGTTTGCGCAGGGCAACTGCCCCAATCGGTCGCGGACATCAACCAGTTTCGGGAATTCCGTCTGGCGCAGGGCGAAATTTACGAACTCTACGTCAAATCCGGCGACGGCACGACCACGGTCACGTTTCCATCGGCGATTTCCAAAATCGCGGGCGTCAATGTGGCGACGGACGGGAGCTCGGACTTTCTGATCGCCGCCAAACCGGGTTCGTATTATTTCAACATCGTCGCGCTGAAAAAAGGTGCGACCGGGACGCTCACCGTCATTCACAATCGTCGGACCTACATTCTCTATCTCAAACAGGATGACAAAAAAGCGTTTGCGGCGGTCAACTTCGCGGCGTCCTCCGGCGGAAGTTCGTCATTGGCGAGCAAATCCGGGACCGTGACTCCGGCGCGGCTTCTGTCGCTGATCGATATGACCAAGGGTTATCACGTTCTGAAACAGCGCTATCCAGCGGATTTGCGTGACAGCATTCATGCGAAGAATCACCGCTTCTTTGACTTCGGCAAATTCAAGATCGAACTCCTGGAAGCCATTCGGTTCAATCGTGAAGATACGCTGGTTTTCAAGCTGTTGATGCACAATGACACCCCGGAAGAAATCGCTTACGACAAGTTCAGCTTCTCGGTTCAGATCGGCGGTAAAACCTATTACATGAGCGCTTCGGACGCTTCCGGCGTGATGCCGCCCAAGTCCGCGACCTGGGCATTTTTCACCATCACCGGCACGCCGGACGGCGGCCGTAACAATCTCGCGCCCGACAACGAATTCATGGTCGGCGTCACCGCCGCCTATATGGAGGAGGAATCCACCGGAACCGAAAAAGCGAATGATTGTCCGGTGAAGGGAGATGATTGATGAATCTGCGTGAATTCCGCAAAAAGCTCAAGAGTCCAATGGGAACGACAATTCTGTCCCTGGGCGGCTTGGTTCTGCTGGTTCTGCTGTGTCTGCCGTTTCTGTTGCGCAACGACGCGGGCAAACTGGAAGTCAACCGCGGGAGCACAGGCGATGGAACTTACGATATTCAAAGCAATATCAAAGCGATTGCCACGCCGCCGAAACATCAGCCATCCCCCGAGGTTTCCGGGAAAACCCAGGGGGCAACGGAACCGGAGAAAGTCACACCGCGTCCGCCTGTCGCACCGGGTCGGAAAGAAGGATTGTCCGTTTCCGGAAATTTCGATTCCCCGCGTTTCGCGGGACGCTCCGATTCGAAACCAATACGCAAGACGCTTATTACCATCATCGACGGCGAAACCGCCGAATCGCAGAGACAGGAGTTTGTTTCCGAGCGGTACGCGCCGTATGGCCGCCTGATCGCCTGCAAGATGGTGAATACGGTCGAATCCGGCGACACGGAAACACCGCTCATCGCATTCGTGACGGACGATTTGTGGTGGATCAATTCCAAGGGCGAAAAGAAACTCATCATTCCGGCGGGAACGGAAGTCCACGGCTCGGTTCAGGGGGCAAAGCCGCTCCGCAACCGCCTGACCACCGGGAACAGTTTTGTTCTGGTCTGGCAGGCCACCAGCGACATGGTGGGGTTTGAACTTCAGCTCAAAGGCATTGCACTGGAAAAATCCAACTCGCCGGAGACCAGAAGTCTCGCCACGATCAGCGATATGGCCGCCGGAATTCCCGGGCAGGTGATAAGCAACGAAAATCTGGCGAAATTTCTGATGTACACGCTGGCTTTCGGTCAGGGCATGGCGCAGGGCTTTCAGACTTCCGAAGTATCGTCCAATTCCGGCGGTACCATCGTGACGCAGGAAGGCACGACGAAAAACGCCCTTTCGCGCGGCGCGGAAACCCTTGCCCAGATCATGCTGCAAGATGTCTCCAAACAGATTTCCAAGGAGTCGTATTACATCCGCGTCGCCGCCGGAACGGAGTTCTATCTGTTCGTTCAACAGGTCATCAATCTGGACGACGCCAAGGTTGCCAATACCCTGTTGAACAAGCTCGAAGAAGAAAAGGTTCAGGGCAGCCAACAGCCGCAGTCGCACCGTCATATTCTCAATCGTTTTTCAACTCAAAAATAACCCAGCCACAGGAGAAAAAATTATGCGGAAGAAATTTATCTTCGCCCTTCATGCCGGAATCCTCGCCATGCTCGTCTGCGCGGGGTGTAAAAGCCAGGAAACGCCCCCGCCGCCGGAGTTCGTCAACGTCCCGGTTTATGTTGCGGCGCAGACCATTCCAGCCGACGATCAGGCAAAAATACGTTCCAATCCTGTGATGCGCGCCTATGCGGTCGGCCGCTATGTCGATCCGAACCGCCACACGGTCATGCACGAACAGCACACGGTTTACCGCGAGGAACAGTTGCCCCGTTGGAATCTGATTCCCCAGCCGAACGCCGATCCGGTACTGATGGCGCAGAAACTGCGTCGGGAACGTTATGCCGATGCGCTGGCCGGGCAGATATCGCTTGCCTCCAAAGATATGCGTGAAACCCGCGAGCTGGTGCGACGGGTCCTGGAGGCGCAGTCCAGCCGGGATGCCAAATCCACAGAGTTGGCGAATCTCATCGACGACCTGAAAAAACGGTACGGCGTCGTATCCAACAATTTGGTCCGTTCCACCGAATACATCAATAAACTCGAGGCCGAACTCAACAAACTTCAGAAGGAAACCGAGCTTCTGAAGCTTGAGCGTCACCGAAAGGACAACTGATTTATGAAAAAATACATCTTCCCTGCTTTGGTGACCGCGGGATTCATCATCTGCGGAATTTACGGTAAAATTCTTGCGGACCGCTGTGATGAACTGCGCGAAAAACAGGCCCGGCAGGAGGTCATTCTCCTCAAACAAAGTGAAATTCTGGCGGTGAATACGGCGATGCTTCATATACTGGCGGCATCGCAGGCGAATAAAAAAACAAAACGCTCAACCGGAAAGGAGGGATTCAGGTTGAACGCCATGCCGTAAGAGGCATGCCGTCCGGATATGAATGTATTCGGAGGCAAAAAAACAACACACCCCGGGAGGCAATACGATGACCCACATTACCCCAATCCAGTCCGGCAAGCTTGACGCGCTTTATGCCAACGGTCAACTTGAGGGAATTTCCGCCGCGGAACTGGAATCGTTTTCTTCGGAAGATGTTGAAGATCTGATCCGTCAGAGCGAGAACGTTTTGCCGCACACTTACCGGCCCATGCCCGAAGCGATGCGTGCGGAACTGCTCTCCCTGATCCGTTCCGGAGACTTGACGCAAGTCACCGAGGCGGATTTGAAATATATGACGGTCAATATGGGCTCCGTTCTTCTATGGATGGTGACAAGTTCGGAGCTCAATCGCGAGAAACTGGCGACCCGTGCCCAGCGGAAACGGGTAAAAAGATTGATTGCGGAAGGATTTATTCGGGGCGGATCCGCCGGAAAGTTCCGCAATCTTTCTCTCCGGACGGCGGAACGCCTGATTGAAGAGGGCGAACGGAACGCCCTGAACGGCGTGCGAATGAAATAACAGTAACAATCAATACCGGGAACCGCCGGCAACGGACGGTTCCCGCAACAAAACAAGCCCGGATATGGGTAAAAACGGAGATTATTATGTCAAAACTTTTTCTTATGGCCGGCACCAAAGGCGGTATCGGCAAAACCCTGGCGGCGACGCTGCTGGCCGACGCCGCGTCGGATGCCGGATATCGGAGCGTCCTGTTTGACTGTGACGAGGAAAACGAATCGTTGTTCAACGCCATGAGCGGCAGAAGCGTCGAGCAAATTCTGGAACGGTACAATCTGGAAGAGAACACCGCCGGGAACAGTTTTCCGCTGGATATGGTGATGGATCGGATTTTTCAAATTGAAAACGACAAGGAGCATTACCCCGGCGAAAATGTGTTCGGAATCGATATGAAGGCCGGGAGTTCATATACCACACTGGAATGGATGAAACTGTTTCCCTTCGAATTGCTTCATGAATTCAGCATGGACGTTTACATTGTCGGAGTTACAACCAGCGATCTCGACAGTCTGATGACTTTTCTGCCGTGGCTTTTGGAATTCGAATCGCAATATAAGGCGGGCTTGGTCAAATTTCTGGTGATCAGGAATCAAGTCGATGGAAATGATGAAGTTCAGTACAGGGAGATTCTTGCGTCCTATATGGAGAAGAAAATGCCTGACGCATTGATGCTGTCCCTGAACAATCTGAACCGGATGTATATGGCGGCTATCCGCCGGGCCAGAACTTCCTATGGCCGGGTTGGCAGGGAACCTGTGGCAATTCCCAATATGGGTTTGATGAGCATCTTCCGTTGCCAATCCGAATTTTCCGCAATTAAAAAAGCCCTGGCCCCACTTTTTCCCGCTGTTGAAGCAAACGGAGGGCTGGAATGAATGACGTTGCCGTTCAGATTGCTTCGGAGGAAGAACGCGATCTGATCGCCCGGCTGGTTCGCATGGGGGCGGTCGCGCCCGTGAACCTTGCCGCGCTTTCCCGCGATCAGGTCGAGGAGATCACCGCCGGACTGCCGACGGTCTATGAGTGCCGTTATTCCGTATCGGACATGGATCGGCGGGAGCGGGAAATCCGTTGCTGCGATTTGAGTCCGGAGGCGGTGAACCGTCAGTTTTTCCGCCGGATGGCCGGGGAAAAGATGAGTTCATTCCCAACTCAAAAATTGGAAACATCCTATTCTCCGGAAACCTGGAGCGCGTATCTCCATCAGGAGTTCGGACAGGTGGAAGCCGATACGCTCCGGGAACGATTCTCGCAGTGGGGAATTCCTCTCGCGCCGGAATCTCTGAAAGACGGATTCTGCCGGGACCATGAGGAAAATCGGCGTGTCGCGCAAGAAATGTTTCACGATACGCAGACGGAACTGTTTGCGCGGCTGATCTGTACGGAGGTGGTGGACCCGTTCGATTTTGAACGGATTTCCGGGCGGGAGGCGGAAGACCGCATCAACACCCTGCCGGCACTGCTGTGTTCGGAATGCATCTGGAAGGAAGGCGACGACTTCCATCGGGCAAAATTCTATAACGTCGCCGAGTTCAACATCAAGGAGGTGCATCATGTAGAAAACGACTGGGGATATTACGACGACCCGGAATTGACCGGAATGGCGGAGGAAGTCATTCGAAGCGGTTCCGGCACCCTGCGTTTGCAGGAAAGAAGGTTTTTCGACGAACGCGGGATTGACCCGGAAACGATCGTTCATCGCGGCGAGACCGTCACCGGAAAGTACGACTGGCTGAATTACTTCAAACAGGATCTTTCCAGTGCGCTGCCGGACGGACGAACCACCGCGCTCAAAAACGCTTTTAAAAACTGGGGATTCAACACCCGGAAAAGCCGTTTCGAAAAGGCCTTCGAGCCGGATGGCGGAGTTTGTCGCTCCAATGCGGCGCTGCTCTTCCGGAAAGCATTGATTTCCAAGGTCGTCAATGCCGGGATCGTCCCGCCCATGCCGCATCAGGCTTGGAAAAAACTGTCACCGGAAAGCGGAAAAACGTTTATCGACAAAATTCCGTTGTTGCCGGAAATGGAGCATCCCGGAGAATGGCTGGAGTTCTTCCGGCAAAAGCCGCCGGACAATGCGCTCGAATGGGTTCAGATGCAGAACCGTTTCGAAGAGGCCGGCGTTCCGTTTGACGAGAAATCGGTTCGGAACGCATTTTCGAATCAAGAGAACAAGACCAAAACACCAGAAAAAGGATTTCGAACAATGCAGGATATTACACTTGAGGATTATAGAAAAATGATCGGCCGCCTGACTTCTTCCGGACGGCTGGAGCGGATGGACAAAGAAACATGGGAACAGCTGACGCTTGAAGATGCGCGCGATTATGTACGCGGATTTGACGAAGAAGCGTCTCCGAAACAGCAGTTGCTGATTACTACCATGAACGAGGAGGAACGGATCAGCATGAATCCCGCGGAAATCTCCGCCCTTTCCAGAATGGAGGCGAGTTTCATCATCGACAACGCTCCGCAGCGGGCGATTCCGAGGGAAGCCCCGGACAATCCCATTTCCGATGAAACGCGCCGGGAACTCAAGTCGCTTATGGACAAAGAGGAAATCCCCCGCATTCCGTATGTTCAGTGGAAAAATCTGTCGGAGGAGGAGGGGCAGCAGAAAATTGAACACGCCTATTCCCGCCGGAACGCCAGCGAAAAACAGAAGGATTTCGTTCGCCAGGCGTTGAAGGATAAAACCATCTCAGGAAAGATCCTGAAAACAGTGTTCAAAACGCCGACCATTTCCGAGCAGCAGCTTGATGAGCTCAGTTTTCTTCAGGCAACCCGCCTGATCGGCTCGCTGCCCGCCACGGAAAAACAGATCGAAGCCGTCCGGAATCTGGTCGCGGAAAAACGGCTCGAACCGCTCGACGATTATAAACTTTCTACCGCGGAGGCAAGCCGGATTCTTGAAAAAGCATACAAGGATACGCCGGAACGCGACCCGGACGGTCCGGCCAGCGTCAACCAGAAAGAGACGCTGATCAAACTGATCGAAAACCGCGCCATTCCGGAAATGGATCGGGAACAGATCGAGAATCTGACCTTCGGCGAAGCTGGAAAACTTCTGGAGAACGCTCCCGCCACCCGGCCTCAGAAAACCATAATCGCAAGATTTGTTCAGGAGGAGAAACTTTCCCGGATTCCCAACGAGGAATTTAATTCGATGACCCGTGCCGAGGCTTCCAAACTGATCGATGTCGGCATGGGAAAGCTGCCGCGTTCCGAGCAGAAAATCACGCCCGAAAGTGAGATTCCCGCAACCGAGGCTCAGCGGAAGGCTCTTGATGAACTGTTGAAAAAGGGGAAGATTCCCGAAATTCCGGAGAATATCTCCAAAGAAGCCGCGTCCCAAATGATCAAAGACGCGGTTTCCGCCGATCCGATCACACAGCGGCAGATGGATATCATCGAAAAAAGAATCGCCAATCACCAGATTCCGCCGATGACGCGGGAACAAAAAGCGAAATTGACCCAGAAAGAGTTTTCCGAACTCATGAAGGTGCAGCCGAAATCGCAGAAAACGCCCGCGACCGAGAACGCTCGGGAAAAGTCAAAAACGCCTGAAATGGCGCGCTGAATGAAACTTCAGGCATGATTCGCCGTCCCCGGCGTTTCATGCCTGTCTCCTCAAGGAAATTTGATTATGCCTGAAAACAACACACCGGAAAATACGCCGGCGAAAGAGCCCTCCCTGCGGGAGGCGGCAATGGCCGTTCTCGCCGCGAATGGCGCCGGAAGTTATCCCGTTATGGAAAAGATTATGGCGTTCGGGGATTCCTATTCCAATGACTTGGTTTATGCCATGATTCTGGAAATGGAGGTGACGCACCGGATGATCGAGCAACTGTCCGTCAAACAACAGCAGCAGAATCAAGTCCTTATGACCCGGCTGACGGAAAATCTGGCCGCATGGCAAAACAGATTGCAGCAGGATATGATCCGGCGTGACCTTATTTCCCGTTCGCAGTTCCGTCGTCTGGTCGCCATCCACCGGGAACGCTTCCTGACGCGGACCATCGTTTTTACAGCCGTCGGCCTCTTCGCGCTTCTCGCCGGACTCGGCGTCTATTACCTCTATCGCCTGATCGGAGGATAGGCCATGTCTCTGCTTGATACGGAAATCATGAATTTTAACGGTAATTCCTGGACCACCCGCGATGCGTCTACGGGGCTGATCTGTTTCGGCATGACCGGCAGCGGCAAATCATCCGGTCCGTTGCGGAGCATCGCCATGCGTTACCTTGAACTCGGATATGGCGGCATCGTCTTTTGTGCCAAACCCGATGAATGTGATACCTGGATCGGCTATGCACGGGAAAAAGGACGCGAAAAGGATCTCATCAAACTCAGTCGGGAGACATTCTGTTTTCTGGATTATGAATTTGCCCGCCCTGCCGATTCCGGCGGCGGGCAGGTCGAAAACGTGGTCAATATTTTCCTGGAAGTCGTCAAAATCACCAAGGACAAAAAACAGGGCGGCACGTCCGACGAATATTGGCAGAACGCCATCAAACAGGTTTTGCGCAATGCCGTCACCCTGCTGGTCATGGCGCATGAAGCCGTCACGCTTCCCAATATCAAATCCGTCATCGATACCGTGCCGCGCAACGCCGCAATGGCGGAAAATCAGCGGCACTATCTTTTGCAATTACAGAATTATTGCAATCAACCGGAACTGGAAATGACGGCACAACGGTCCGAAAATGCTTTGGACGAAATCATTTGGGGATTTGAAAAAGAATATTTCAAAGATGCCGGCGACAACAATAAAGAAACCGACGCCATGAAAGAATACTGTTCGCAACTCTTTGTGAAAGCTCTGCTTTACGGCCATGGTGAGGAGTCCGATTATGAACTCGGATTCAATTTCTTCTTTGTGGAATTTCCGCATCTGGACGAGCGAACCCGAAGTAACACGATCTCTTCTTTTACCGTGTTGGCGGATGCCATGCTGCGCGGCGAATTCCGTCGCTGTTTCGGCGCGAAATCCAGTTCACTGATCATTGAGGACCTTTACCGCAAGGGGAAAATTCTGATCGTCGATCAGGACGTCAAACGGCATGGACTGGTGGGGCAGATGACCGCCGCCATCGTCAAGCTTTGTTTTGAAAAAATGATCGAACGCCGCGAGGACATTTCCGATCCCAATGCGCGTCCGGTATTCCTGTGGGCAGACGAATGTCAATATTTCACGCTGGATTACGATCAGATTTTTCAGACCACCGCACGCTCCAGCCGAACCTTGACCGTCTATGCCACCCAAAACCTGGACAATCTATACAACGGCTACGGTAAGGAACAGGCAAGCTCTCTGCTCGGCAACCTCGGGACCAAGATTTTCTGCCAGAATGGCGACTATAACACCAATAAGTGGGCCGCCGATTCCATCGGTCAGGAGGTCTTGCGCCGGAAAAGCCAGAATTTTGGCGACAGCAAGTCCGGCGGCATGAAGGGCGATTACAATAAATCCGACAACTTTTCAGAAGGATGGTCCGAACAGAAAGATTACAAAGTCGATATCATCCAGTTCACCACCTTGCAAACCGGCGGGCCGCGCGGACAGTGTCAGGTCGGATACATTTTCTGGCAGTCCGGCCGGATTCTCAAAAACGGAAATGTCTTCGTTCGGGGCGCGATCCAGCAGAAATGCCGCCGCGTTTGCGGCGCCCGTTTGGAACGGCGTTGTCCGCCGGTTTCCAAAGAGGGGAAAAAGGATGATGGCTTCTTAATCCGGCTTTACTGGTATGACTATCTCACTTTTTCAATTTGCCTGCTCTCCGGAGGGATGGCGGCAACCGGCATATTTCTGATCTATTCGGAACGGGACATTTTTCTCCTGCACATCCCTGAAATCGGAATCATCACCCTCGCAACAATATTTCTCTGGTTCGCCGGGATCGCCTTCGATACCTTGTGGGCCTCCCTCGGCATATGGGTGGAAATCCTCTGGCTGCTTATCCGTAAAGAACAACGCCGGAAATCCAGGATCATCAACCGCATTCCGCTGATTGTCATTACCTGGTTTTACCTCGGCTTCTCACTGGCGTTGGCCGTCTATTCGCAGATGTCTATCTACCGGCAAAAATCACTGATGCCTCCCATTGCCTTATGGCTCGCCGCAAGCCTCGCCCACCGTCTTTTCAAAAGCGCCGGAGGACGTAAAATCCCCATTGATTAGATTCTGTTCACATTGACGCTTGAGATGTTTTGAGTTCATGCTATATACGGTATGGAAGTTAATAAAGAACAATATAAAAAGATAGCAAAACATTTGCCGAAGCAAAACCGCTTTCGGTTCCGTCCGACTCTTCGAATTCAGCCGAGTGCAGAGGCCCCAGTTTGCCGAATATGAATACGGACGCCGGATCGCCTCGAATTCACAGCCGGTCATCAGGGTCGCGCCACAGGCGATATCCAACAGGCGTTTCTGCCTCCTCCACAGATGACACCGTTAACGCCGTGACGTTTCAATAAATCGATGATGGAATAATTTTGTCTTTTTTCGTGATTTCGGCATTTGACAATGGTTTTTTGGATGGTATTTTAGCCGAAGGTGGTTAGCATAAGGGGAAATTATGAAACGGCAACGATATCCGCTCAGCCAATTTGCCGCTTATTTTTCTTATACGCGCACGCTTATACGCCTTTGGATGACGGCTGTGCATCATGATGGGCGAAACTGGTAAGATAAATCCTAGGAAACGTCATAGCCATAAACTATGAAAAAAAGCAAGTGGGAAAAAGAGCTCGAGAAAATCGGTTTCGATTTCCGGGAAGAGCAGTACGTTGGAGCACAGGATATCGCGGATACATTCGCGGCGAACTCCTCTCCGGACGACCGGCTTATGCTGGAGGCTCCCACCGGTAGCGGAAAAACGCTGATGTATCTTGGCGTCGCCGACATCGAGAAATATCCTTTGCTGATTTCGACTTCCGGCAAGCTGCTTCAGCAGCAGATCGCGGAATCCTGGCGCTGCATGACCGGAGAGGAGGCGGCTATCATCAAAGGGCGTTCCAATTACATTTGCCGAAATATGGCGGAGGTTTTCCGTAAGCGCCTGCCCGGAACTCATCCTCATTTCAAGTCGTTGCAGATGTTGCTGGATCACTTGAAAGAGCACCCGGAACGCGACATTTCCTTAGTGGCTTCCGCGTTAAAGTGGACGCGGGAGTTCGACGCATTCATCCGCAACCATTTGTTGAGCGACTCCGCCCTGTGTCTGGCGGGGCGTTGCGGTGAAATCGCGGAGAGCCGCGACCTTTGCGCCTATAACGCGCTTTTGCAGGATGCATCAGGTAAGCAGATCGTCATAACCAACCACCACGCGCTGATTACCATCACCGGCAACAACCCCTCGGGAACGGAAAAGGTTTTCTCCGGCCGCAAGTTGGTGGTGGATGAGGCGCATGATCTGCCCGAAGCTACCACCTCCGTCATGACCAAACGGATCGGTAGCAAAACTTTGCGCCGGCTGATGAACGATCTGGGCGAACTGTTCGAAGAGACAACCGCCGACAATGCTTATGCTCTCAATATCGGGTATATGGTGCAAGGTGTAGCGCGTCTATTGGACACGATGGAAGGAATCTCCTGCGCCGATGACGGTTATCGGGTATTCAGTTCACTCAAAGATGTTCAAGGTATTTTCGGAGGCACCTGTTCGTTTCTGGAGGATACTCGCAAAAAAATTCAGGTCGCTGATATCGGGCGAAATTCAAAGCTGAGCGACGTAAAACTGCAAAACCTGATTCACCGTTACGATGCGATCTGTACGGAACTGAATTCGTTCATCCATCCGAAAATCGA
>ENA-UOOK01001648-UOOK01001648.1-fermentation-metagenome-genome-assembly--contig:-NODE-1648-length-29021-cov-5.401056_pt1 | contig 29021 bp, 14 predicted proteins | sample MGYA00245777_ERZ724023 | MGnify/ENA primary metagenome ERZ724023 (study PRJEB28704, sample SAMN03018312) | fermentation metagenome | biome: anthropogenic terrestrial biome; feature: soil; material... | reverse complement strand
CAATTGGAAGCGGTCCATACTTTATTCCATACTGTACTTGAATTTCACGTATTTGATTACTACCATCAATCTTACCTCCATTGGGGTCCAATGTCAATGTGTAAAGTTTTCCAATCCAATGGGCATATAAGTTCATATTATCTGCAGTTTTATCCCACGGTGGAAATACTAATTTTCCATCATTTCCCACTTCTTTTGTTCCGGAAGTACCAGCTGTGAAATAACCCTTAAAAATGCCACCTGTTCGGCTGGGTATTGGAAAAACCGGAGATGAACCGTATTGTACATAAACTGTTATAGGATTTGGGTTATTGTTAACATGGCCATCTTGTAAATATAAAGTTACTTTTGTTACAATTAATTCCCAATATGCATAAAGCGTTACGTGTCCACCATCAGGACGCTCAGGAATAAACCAGGTACCTTGTAACTTAATACCACCAGGTGATTGTGACCAACCAGTAAGTTTATATCCAAGTTCAGGTGATGCGTTAACATGAAACCTGTTATCGTTTGATATATTTCGTATCTCTTCGCCAGAGAAAAATCCCGTTCTTGATTTAGGAGTTCCATCACCTGGCGCATAATTAAAAAATATCGTTACTTTGTTTCTTTGCCAACAAGCATAAAGAGTAACAAACATTTTTTGATTGCCAATTAAATATGATTTAGTTTGATACTCAGCTAATATATCGTCTAAAAAATCTGTATCTAAATCAACTTCTCTATTGCCAAATCCAAAATGTAATTCATTGCTTTGTTCAGGAGAAGCATTTACATCTTGTGTCTTGCTCCAACCAGTGCATGTATAATGAGAACGCTCAAGAGTTCCTATATCCGCCAATACAAAGCGTGTTGTTCCGTATCTTGCTACATTAGTTGTTGGATTGGCTTCTCCTGTTCCGCCATTTTCACTGTAAGTAAATTCCACAAGTATTGGTGCCCACACTGCATAAAATCTTTCATTGCAATACTCGTCATCCTGTGACCTTAATTCTACACGGAAAAAATTATTTAAGACATCGCGTTGATAAAGCCTAATAGACGGACTTCCTAAGCTTGGATTATCCCAAGTAACATCTTGACTTACACCGTCTACAAATGGATTATCTTCATCGTTCACATAACCTAATAAATAATAATATTTATATTTAGCATCTTTTATATCAAATTTAGTGCCTCGACCTTTAAATTCATCGTCTGCCAGACTACCACTTTCACCATCTATACTGCCACCTTTATAATCAATAGTAACAATATCAGGAAATTCAGCAAACACGAAATGTAACACAGTGTCGTTAATTATCGTTATTCGTGAAGTAAACACTTCTCCCACACCATCAATTTGAAGACCAATAACTCTTTTGCCTGTTGAACTTTCAAACAATCTATAACCAGCATTATTTGTGAAATATGGTATTGCGTTTAGTTCGTTTGGATTATAACCAATAGGTTGTGGCAAAGATAAATTAAAGGTATAAACAGGCGCAGTGTCTCCGTTGTAATAGAAATTTTGATTCGGCATTATAACAGCATTATCATTATTTGGATATTTAACCGACATAGTTCCATTATTATGTTCTACAATAAAGGAAACTACCACAGGTATTTGCTCCCAATTTGCATAGAAAGTAATGCTTTCACTAAGAATGTGTGGCCACTCTACAATAATATTGAAAGTTTCGTTGTCTTTAAACCAGCCAAGAAAATAATATCCCGGTCGATCAGAAACTGGCTCGTTATACTCCACACCCCATTCACCTAATATTGGGTCAACATCTGAACCACCATTGCTCACAAACGTTATAATGAGTTGAGTTACTGTTATAATTATAGTGTATTCTGTTTCATTATAATTTGTAGTATTAGCAGGAAAAAATATTATGGTAGCTTCAACAGTAGTCAATACTGGTTTGCTTTCTGGGAATTTAAATGTGAAATTACCTTCAATAATACCAATTCTCCCACCGTCCAGTGGTCCAGTCACATTTTCTTCGTTTGTAAGAATATCGTTAAAATACATTAACAGCTGTCCAAAAGAATAATTATATATGCCTGCTTGTTCAAAATCTGGTGTGTATTTATCAATATACCATGTTAAAAACAAATCTGCAATTGTGTTGTCTAACCAGGCCACATTTATTTTTCCTTCTCTGCCTTCAATGTCATTAAATTTAAGTTTAATTTCTGCGGTGTATTCGCCTGCATTGGTTCCTATGTCACCGGAAACATTATAAAAAGAGCTTTTTAAAATATTTGGGCTTTGTTGTGTTCCATTATAAACTAACCTATCTCCCACAACACTTGGTTTGGCTAATTTGAGAACTTTAATTTCCCAATCTATTTCAACATCATCTTCGGTACCATCAATTGTACCGTCTTCCCACCTATAATTAGTTTTGTCATTTAAGCTAATTATCGCAGTATATGGGTCTGCATATATGTTTATATGATTAGAAGCTGTCATAGTTATGTCATCAAAGTTAATTAATTCAAGTGTTTTTAAAGAGTCGTCAAATATAAATGATTTTTCATCTGCTGTTGGTTTGATTAATTTTTTAGGCTTTATAGTTAGTATGCCATTAATAATTACAAACTTATAGTTTGCGCTGGTTACATCATCTACAATAGGATAAATATTATAATCTCCAACAACACTATCAAATACGGCATCAGTTCCGATAGTGATTACGCCATCTAATGCATTATCAACATTGTCATTTTCTTTAAAACCTCTAATTGTAAATAAAAACTCTGGTGGCCAATTCTCAAACAAAAATGATTTATACATAATAGTCATGTTTTTTGCCTGAATATAAAGGTCTGCTTTGTTTATTATCCATTCAATTTCAATATTATCTTCATCATTTAATTCGGTACCGGCTGGCCATGCGTAATTATAACTATCTTTTAGTGAAATAATTGCAATATAAGGGATAATTTCGCCTGCTTCGTTCACACCATTTGCATTTGTTTGTATATTACCAGTCACATCCATGGTATCGATATCAAAATCATCTAAAATTAATGTGCGTTCTAACCCAATATAATCATAAGCATATTGAGATATTGTTGGCGGAGTTAATTCTAGTTTTACTACAATCAAATTTGAATTTATAAATACAAATCTATAATTACGAATATCATTTACAGTGCCTTGATTCATGCTTATTTCATATATTCCCACATTAACAGGGAAAACTACGCCCACATTTGTGGAGAACGCAAAACTTCCTACTATCAAATTAGCTTCTTCATCTGCACCTTTCCAGCCTTCAACAGAATAGTCAAAAACACTTGGAATAGAATCTTTATAGGTGATGCTTTTATCATCTAGTATTATAGATAGCGGTGCTTGTGTTATTTCCCATGAGATAGAAATTTTTCCATTTGTGTCAATCTCGTAAAACTTATATGGATTCCAAATATAATTTAGTGTATCTTTAAGAGAAAAGACAATTATATATCCGCCTGCATCAATTGCTTCGAAATTTGTGCTCCCAATTTCACTAATTTCAAAAATATCATCTAAATCACTTTCGGTAAGTTCATTTTCTGTTAAAATGTTGATTGTTTGTGCCGAGTATTCAAAACTCTTTTCTAAATCTGGCACATCAACTTCTATTGGATTAATTTTTAATATACCATTTTGCCACTGAATATCGTAATTTCCAACCACGCCTATTGGAGATGGATTAATAAATGCTATGGCATATTCGCCCACAACTGTTGGCAGTACTGTTGGTAGTGCGATAGTAAGAACCGGCATTGTGTCGCCTTCTCTAAGCCCTGATATGGTGTAACCATATGCATATTCCTCACCATAATTAATTGTTATATTATTGGCTTGAATAATTAATGGAGCAGGTAGTATTTCCCAAGTTATTGTAATATTCCCAGCACTACTGTTTGACCAACAATTTTGAGAAGTGTCATTTAATGCAATTACAATAGAATATGTGCCAACATTTGTTGCTTGAATGACACTCTCACCTTCCACAACATACATAATATCATCAATAAAATCTTGTATAACTGGCTCTATCACTTCGCCTGTGTAAGTAAAAGTGGACGGATAAACAGTTGGAATAGTAATATTTGTGAGAACAGTTACAGTTAAAATCCCATTTTGTAAGATAAACTTATAGTTATTAGAAGTAGCAGTACCTTGCTCTATAAAAATTGTATGTGACCCTTCAGTTTGCAAAGCTCCTTCAAGTATGTAAACATTAAAATTGTTCTCGATAGAATTACCTTCATCGTCACCTGTCATAAATCCTTCATAATATAAATTAAAAACAGGTAAAGGACTTCCTATAATAACGCTTGTTTTATACGGCTGAACTATCAATTCTGCTTTCAAAATTTTCCATGATATTAAAATAGCATCAATATCATTTTCATTGTTTTCATTTTCCCATCGATAGTTTGAATTAGGAGAAATGGTTGCCTCGTACTCTTGCATTTGTATTATATCTCCCTCATCATTTGTGTTAGCATTTGTTTGTAAATTACCCGAAATTGCCATCGTTTTTTCATCAAAACCGGTTAATATAGTTACTACATCTTGCGCTTGCTTGTTATATGTTAACTCACCCGTTATGATTGGTTTTTCTATTGCTGCTCTAGACACAGTTAAAGTACCCGTTACAAATGTAAGAGTATAATTAGAAGATGCTTTAGTCGTTTCGATTTTTATAATATACTCACCTGCATTTCCGTTATATGCATTGTCATCATCGTCAACTACTGTGAAATTAAATTCAAATAGGCTGCTGGTATCTCCACCCAAAAGCACAAAGGAAGCATCATATTGGGGCTCATCATCGCCATAAGTAATTGTTTTATTATTTGCTGTAACCGTTAGTCCTGCTGGGGATATTGTCCAAGTGAGAACAACTGGATTGTTGTTTCCGCGGTAACCTTCTGGGTTGCTTGGATTATCTCCCCAATGATTACCTGCTTTTAAATTTATAGTGGTAGTGTAAGTGCCTGCATTACGAGCAATAATATCACCTGATATTTCCATTACATATTTATCAAAAGGTGTTTCTTTTTTAAAGTAATCATCGCTGATTTTGTAATAGTTAGATGTGTAAGTAAATATTGCGTTATTAAATGTTGGCACTAAAATATTATCGTTATATATAATTTCTAAGTTTCCATCAACGAAATTTAATAAATAGTTAATTGAAGACATATTATCTTTGTAATTAAAGGTTATAGGATTATCGCCTAATGAAGTCGGAGTTGCTTCACCAGTGGTTAGTTCAAATCTATTGTTAGTATATTGAAGTGCATCATTTTCATTATCACCATCTTTTAAACCACTGATTGTATAAGTTAATTGTTTCGGAATTGGATAACCATAGAATATTCTTTGATTATCCGCAGTGATTGTAAGCGGCGCTTTTGTTATTTCCCAATTAATCGAAATTACACCGTTCGCATCTTCATCACCACTTGCCCACTTATAATTTTGTTTATCATTAAGTGATATCGTTGCATTATAACTGGTTGAAGCATATTTTTCTTCACCACCACTTAATATTTCCATAATTTCATCGTCATAATTTTTATCTAAAAAATCGGCTAAATATTGAAACCCGCCATTATATACAGGTGGATAATTTGCTAAAAATTGCGGAACGGCTAACATAATTGGAACAATATGCCAATTCATTTGTATATTTGCACTACTTCCATTATCCCAAACATATTCAATATTGTTTTTTAAGGATGCAGTTGCAGTATAATTGCCCACATTTGTGTAACTTAAAGAAGATATAGTATAGTATGTTTTATTTAAAATATTAATTGATTGAGCACTTCCATTATAAACCAAGTCTGCCAATGCATCTGGTATTATTACTAAATTTCTATACTGAGCTGTATATGTTTGGTGTCTTAATGCTAAAACTTCTCCTTGTGGTGCTGGGTCCCAACCGGTAAAAATATATGTGATTTCATCTGTGCTTGTTTTATTAGTATCCAAACCTGTGAAGTCTATAATGTCTCCATGATTGTAGAGTTCACTTTTAGTAATATTGTCGCCATATATCCATGTAATCCCATAAGAATTTCTTGTTAACTCCGGAACTATAATATTGGTATCTTTGGTTATACTTAACTTAAATTCTGTACGAAATGTTATAGTAGGTGTATTATAAGAAATTTTTTGCGCAGCAAGAGATTTTAGATTCTCATAGCGTTGATCGTATACTTCGCTTAATGTTATAGTAAATGTAAAAACTTCGTTAATTTCAATAACATATCTATTTTCCCCTAATGATACAAAATTGTCACCAACAGGATGGGTAGTTCCATAATCATTTTCTATTTCTACTGTATAGGTTGTAATTTCAAAATGCGCGAACAAGGTAGTATTTTCAGTAAATCTTGTGAAATCAGTTAGTAAAATAGTACCCGTTTCATTTATAATTTGCTCGCCGGTTCCATTAGCTTGTGTAAAATAACCTAAAAAGTTATGACCTGTTTTAGTTGGTATAGTAATATTGTTTATTGCGTTTAAGGGACTGGCATTTATACTGGAATAAAAGCCATCATCATATTTTAAAAATATTTTCGGTGTGCCTATGTAGTTTGCATCATTTTCTAGCGTTATTTCATAAACATTATTTTCCCAAACTGCCGTGTAGGTGACTTCACCGACTATTGATACTTTTCCGCCAGGTAATACTGTGTTGGACCCGTTACTATATCCAACAAGATGATAGTTTGCCAATGAAACATTGGTACGAAGACTTATTTCTCGCCCGAAACCGTAATAGATTTCTGTTGCATTGCCTGGATTATTTGGATCGTTAGAATCACCATTATCATACACAATAGTAAGTATATTTCGCTCATTTTTAAAGGCAAGAATAAGAGTCATGTTATCATATACGGTTATTTCATCTTTATATACGCTTGGATTTGACTCTCCTTCCACCCAAACACCATCCACCCTAGCACCCGTTCCCACTTGATAAAGACCATCTTTATTAAAACTATCTGTATTAATTATAATACTTGAACCATAATAAGACTTTATTGTTTTGTCTACAAACTGCGTACCATCCCTATATATTGCATCTGAACCTGTTATTTTTATATTTACTTCCCTACCTTGCCATATTGCATAAATCGCACCTTTAAATATCGGTATTGGTAGTGTTTCTTGTCCTTCCTTAAGTTCATAAGAAGGCTTAACAGCATTTATTTTTTTATCAAAACCAAGCAAAATATAGTTATCGCTGTTATATTCAGGGGAAAGGTTATTAGCAAAATAGTTTTTGTTAAGCACATTAATCGTCGTATTGTGCCTTTCTCTAATGGTGTAAAAATTGTTAGAGCCATCGTGTAAATACACTGTTAAGTCAACAATAGCAGGTATGAAACTAGCATATAAATTTAAATTGTTGTTAATTCCACGAGTGAAATCAAAGGGATCTCCCTCACCCGTTTGATTACTAAACCAGCCTGCAAATTCCATATTTTCAGGTGCAACTGGTACATTTGGTATATCATTTTCGTCTATTGTACCTCCACCAACAATATCCACCTGTTTCACAATTTTAGAATTAACATTAAAGTTAACTGTAAATTTCTTATCAGCAAAAATTAACATGACACCAAAACTAAGAGCCATGATAATAAGCGCAATTAAAAGTATTATTAAAAATATGTTTAACGAACGCTTTCGTTTTTTTCCTGCTTGTTGTCGCTTAGCAATCTCAACTAAAGTTTCCAACTTCCCTACTTGAGATTTATTAGTACTCTTTCCTATTTCATTCATTAGATTCAATTCCTTTTGATGTTTATTTATCATAAAAGAAACAACTATAAAGCAATTTGTTATATTTTGTCAAATATATAATACCACAACAGAATATAAATGTAAATAAATTATTGTTCTTTAATAATATTAGTGGAAATTATATCTCAAATCTGTTTGTTAAAATAATCTTGATTTTAAAAAAAATTGTTAGCAAATAAAAACTCTCTTTTCATTTGAGAGTTTATTTTATGTTATTTTATGCTTTAATATAATCTTTTTGTAAAATTAAAAAAAATACTTTCTGCAAATCTTTTGTTTTTTCTTTGCATAAAATTTTAATGCCTGCTATTTAAATTAATTCCATCTTACCTATGCCAATTAAAAAACAGTAAAATAATACAAACATTAATCTTTTTTAGCAATAGACACCATTATCTTTTTAATTTTATCATCTCTATTAATGTTTAGTTTTGATAAAATATTTTCTTCTTGTTCCCGCATTCTTGCTTTATCTTTCTCATCAAAATGGTCGTAGCCAAACAAATGCAATAATCCATGAAGGGCTAGATACGCCACCTCTCTAAGGCTTGAATGATTATATTTTTTTGATTGTTTCTTAGCCACGCTTAAACATAAATAAATATCGCCCAGATTCAAGTTCCCTGTTTCAGGATTTATGTCCCCCGCTTCAATATTTTTAGTTATATCACAACTTGCGTCTGCATTATCAATCATTTTAAAAGGAAAAGATAAAACATCTGTGACTTCGTTTGTTTCTCTAAATTTTGCGTTTAATTTTTTAATTGTTCTTTTATCAACAAACACAACTGAAACTTCTAGTTTCTTATAGTCGGGTTTAAGTTTTTTAATCGCAAGATTAAACACTTGTCCGATAACACTGTGATACTTTTTTGTGTTGAACTTTTTATTAAAATTAATAAGCATATTCTTCTCCTTTAAAAACTTACGGTAGCCTCTAAATAAACACTTATTATATGTTTATCATCATAATTAGATATTATCACTTTTTCATTTTCTATCAAAATGTTTGTGGGAACTTGCGTTTTTGCTTTAGCTATTAACTTACTTGTTATATTGTCTTTTTCTTTTTCAATATCTCGATTTATTGTTTTTTCTATCACTTCAAAATATGTGGTGGTGTGGAGCGAAATTGGAAGAAAAATATTAGACACTAGCACTGTTTTTTCCACCACTTCGAAATGTGTAAAAGTGTTTTTATTATTAGTTTTTAAAAACACAAAATCACGTATAGTATAAAAACTATTTTTTATAGTCTTACCAGTTCTAGCAAACACTATTTCTTTTTTTACCACCAATTCACTTTCACAAAACCATACTTTTCCCACAATATCGGCAACCGGTGTACATTTTACAATCTCACCACTGCTATTAAAAACATAAGGATAAACAAGCACATCTCCTTTCATAACGCTATCTCCAACTTGTAAACTAGAAAATCCTGCAAAAATATCTAGTTTAGTTATAAGCATATTAAACTGTGCTGTAATTGGCTGAAAGTCACTTCCCACATCGGGCAATTTTTCTTTTATATTTATAATTAGCGTTGTGCCTTTTTTAATAACACTGACCATTGATATATCATCAATATTGTTAGATAAATACTGTTCTAAGTCTTTTACATCAAAGGAATTAATAGTATACTTTTTAACACCAAAATTTTCTATGCACTTCTCCACTTGTGTGATAGAAATGTTTTCCGTTCCAAGAATTTTATAATTGAATATGAATTGATTTGCGAGTATTAATAGAATAATTGATAGTAAAAGCCCCACTACGTATCCAATTCTATATTTCGCACCATTAATTAATTTAGAGAACCCTAAAATATTTAAAACAGTAATCGAAAATCCCAAATGATTAATAACAGTAGTAATTTTTTTAAGGTCTTTTTGTAAAACGACAACTTCTAAAACCCCCACCTCACTGCGTTTCACATTATAAACTTCAATATTGTTTTTTATAAGAACATTAAAAAAATTAACAAAATTATTGCCTTCAATTTTTATATGATAACTGCTTTGCGTAAACCACTTTCTCATTAAGATAGTTCCTTTGACAAATATATCTTATTAATTTTTCCGTCAACAATAATTTCTCCTCTACTTAGTTGCTTTATCATTAAATCTTTACCCTCAATATTGAGCACATTAGCCTTAACTTTTAAAGCAATAAGTTCAGTATTATATATAATAATTTTAACATAGTTAGAAATAAAAACACTGCCACCCCCAAGATAAACCACCTTAAAGTCGGAAGTTATTTCATTAAAAGGTAACCCCGTCAATTTAGTTATATTAGAAAAAAATTGCGACATAATCATTCCTTGTTTTGGGTTTTATACTGCAATATTTTATGATTTTAATTTTCCTAATAGAATTAATAAGAGTTTTTGTTTGGAAATTTTAAGTTGTAGTGGTAATATTCAATATTATTACACTGGAGAAAAATATGAATATTTGGCATGATATAAATAAAGATAGAATAACCCCACAAGATTTTATTGTTTGCGTTGAGATTGAAAGCGGAAGCAAAAATAAATATGAACTAGACAAAGAAACAGGATTAATTATTTTAGATAGAGTGCTTTATACTAGCACTCACTACCCTATGAACTATGGCTTTATTCCTAAAACATATTCAGCAGACAACGACCCACTAGATGTTTTTGTAATGTGCAGTCAACCTATTGAAAAAATGAGTTTGGTTAGATGCTATCCTATTGGTGCTATTATTATGATAGATAGAGATGAGCGCGACGAAAAAGTAATTGCTATTCCTTTTGGCGATCCTCAATTTAATTCATATAAGGATATTTCTGAACTACCACATCATATTTTTGATGAACTTAAACATTTTTTAATGGTTTACAAACAACTAGAAAATAAAGTTGTTAGCATTGAAAATATGGTTGGACAAGAAGGTGCCAATCAAATTATTAACGACTGCATTAAAGCATATAGTAAAAAGTTTATTTAATTGGATCAAATAACTTAAAAGAAAAATTAGTCGCATGCAAAATAAATTAATCACTATCTTAGTGGTTGATTTTTTTCGCCTCGTTATTGCATTTCATTGCTGTTTCATTTTATACCAAAACTTGCTGTGTGACGAATTTGTATTTGCATATTTTTTTTTATAAATTATCCTATAAGGTTTACCCTCGTGGATTTTAACTCAAATACACTAATTTATTCCCCTAAAAAGTTACAAAAAAATTTAAATTTGAATATAAAGTAACATTAAAAGAAAGGGAGATAAATTATGGAAGATAAAATTATTAAAAAAGAACGGTCGCCAAAAGCCAAATGGTTAACTAGGAGTGGTATTATTGCAGGCGTTCTTGCTGTTATTGTGATTGCACTTGCATATCTAACTAGCATAGTTCCAAACGGTACATATAAATTATCACACATTAATGCTAATGGCAAAGACTATACAGTGGAAGAATTTGCAGATATAGGATTTTTTACTGATATATTAGAATTAATTAATGAGGATTCAACTATAATTATCAATGACAACACAGCAAATATTACTGGACTGAATGTTGATTTTTCTTGTAATTGGGGCATTATGCACACTAAGGGTTTAACGGAAATTGCCATATTTGAGAAATTTGGTGCTGTTAAGTTTCAATATTCATTTGGACGAATTATTTTAAGATTCAATATAGAAAAACTGTTGGAAATTATTGATTATGATGCGCCAGAATTTATCAAAGACCTATATAAATCTCTCGGTGATATTTCTTTTTACTTTGTACGCTAAATTTAAACAAGTAAAAATTATAAAAATTTTTATAAGTTTTGACTAATTTTAAACAAAGTACAAATAAAGTTTTTTAAATATTATAAAACCGTGTATTAAACCAAGTTATTAATTAATATAGTTTTCGACTATTTTTAAACAGGTACTAATAAAGGTTTTTTTTGCCTTTTTTAAAAATAGATAAAGTTTAATGGGATTTTTAAAACTAGTATAAAAAAACAAAACTGGCAAGTTGCTAGTTTCGTTTTTTATTATTTAAAAGAATTATTAATTAATTTTGTTATAATATATATTTGCATATCACGAGTTAACGCTTTAAAACTATCCGCAAGTGGAAGAGGCGAAGTGTTACCATTTTCAATATCATTAAGCAAATGGCCAACTTTTTCGTAGTCGTATTTTGGTTTATCATTTACAACACTAGATAAAAATGGATGATCTCTTTGTGGTAAAGCGGACGCATTAGTGTAAGTATTTGCTTTAGAAGGTTCGCCAATTTCATACTCATCTAACGACCAATTACTTGTTCTATTATTTTTAAGTGGGTTGTTAGCCTTTTTTAAAAACTCTTCTCGCGCTATTCGTTCTTTCTCCATTCTTGCAAACTTTTTAGATTCATGTAAATATTTATCAATAGAACTTTCTTCTTCGAAATTCTGTTTTGGGTTAAACATAACTATATTAGACTGGGATGCCAATCTTTTATCTTCTATCAAAGCAGACTTTTTATTTATTAATTTTTGTTTAACATCTTTTTGTTTATTAGTTTTAGTGCGTTTGGCAGATTTTTCTTTGCTTTTCTTAGGACGCTCTAAAAACGCAAAAAACATCTTTAATATCACTAAGATTATTAAATAAATAAAAAGTAAATAAAATAAGGTTTGAATAGTCACAATTAATTTCCTTGGCTTAAAAAAATATATTAGTTAGCCAACTTGAAGTATTATAACATATTTTATTAATATCAACAAAAGAAGTTTACGTTATATTATTTATTTTAAGCTTAAAAATAACGCCTAAGACACGGGCATAAATTAATACCCCACCATAAATTTTATATTTTTAATGTGGCTAAACTTTTTTTCTGCACGCACACCTCGTTTTTAATTTTACGGTATCCCTGTATCTTCACAACTATATATTATTTTCAATCAACTATATAATTTTCAACTGCGAGTTGTTTTGTACTAGAAAATTTTTCAACATTAAGTTTTAAATTTTATACGCAACCTCATAGACTGTTTAAAAGGACAGGCTAGAGAATGTATTCAAAAATTTTAAACTTGCCCCTATTTTTCAATGGGTTATCAACTGCCGAAGCAGAAAAGTCCCGCAAAAAGTATGGCAAAAATATAATAACCCAAAAGAAAAAAAAAGGCTTTTTACAAAAATACCTTGCTAGTTTTGGCGACCCAATTATTAGGATTCTCTTAATAGCACTTGCAATAAATATATTGCTTCTTTTTCGGCATTCAAGTTGGCTGGAATCCATGGGTATTGCAATAGCGGTGTTTATTGCAACATTTGTTTCCACTATATCCGAGTACGGCAGTGAGGCGGCATTTGAAAAACTACAAGCGGAATCGCAAGAACTAACTGCTCGTGTTAAAAGAAATAATAAACTTATTATTCTTCCTGCAAAAGAGTTGGTAGTGGGCGATATTGTTTTACTTCAAGCAGGCGAAAAAATACCTGCGGACGGGCATCTTATTTGGGGCGAACTTACCGTTGACCAATCTGCTTTAAACGGCGAAGCAAAAGAAGCAAGAAAATTTTATACAACTGGAATCTTACCTAAAAATCATTTAAACTGTCCACTGTCATTGTTTAATGGTAGTGTTATATTTGGTGGCGATGGAGTTATGGAAGTAAAAAAAGTTGGCGACAACACTTTTTACGGGCAACTAGCCGCAGAAATTCAAATAGAAAGTAAAAAAAGTCCGCTTAAAGAAAGATTAACTATTCTCGCAAATAAAATTAGTAAGTTTGGCTATATTACTGCAATAATTATATTAATAAGCACACTTTTTAGATGTTTTGTTATTGATAGTAATTTTAATATGAGTATAATGGCTGAACGCTTTTCTAACACTGCTTTTATCATGGAAACAATTATGAACTCATTAATTTTGGCAATTTCTGTGCTTGTTATGTCGGTTCCGGAAGGATTGCCTATGATGATTACTGTTGTCCTTTCCGCAAACATGCGCAAAATGCTTAAAAAGAATGTTTTAGTTAGAAAGTTAGTAGGCATTGAAACCGCAGGCAGTTTAAATATATTATTCACTGATAAAACAGGCACGCTGACAATTGGTAAATTGCAAGTGTCCACTTTTGTTAGCGGAGAAAAAACCTATTATATAAAAGATGGTTTGAAAGATAATGAATTAAAAATCCGTCTGCTTACTGCATGCGTTTACAATAACGATTCCCACATTATAGATGACGGCAGGCAAAGAGTGGCTGGAGGAAACAGCACAGATAGAGCACTTTTAGAGTTTGCTATGAAAAACACAAAAGAAATGTTAGGTGCGGAACTAATAAATCATATCCCCTTCAATTCTAAGGATAAATATTCATTGTCCGAAATAAAATGGAAAGGAAAGGAAAAACATCTAATAAAGGGTGCACCGGAAATTGTGCTTAAAAAGTGTAAGTACTATCTTAATGAAAACGGTGAAACACAACTGCTTGATATTCATAGTATAAACGCAAAAATAACCACAATGGGGAAAAATGCTCTTAGAATGCTAGCGCTTGCGGAAGGTGATAATGAAATCGATATTAATAATCCTTCACAATCACTAACACTTATTGGACTATTAGGAATTAAAGATGAGATACGAAAAGAATCCGCATCTGCCATTGAACAAATTACAAATGCAGGTATTCAAACAGTAATGCTCACAGGCGACAACAGAGAAACAGCACTTGCAATCGCAAAAGAAGTTGGATTAATAAAAAATGACACACAGGAAGGAATTTATACAAGTGAACAATTAGCACGACTTAGTGATGAAGAAATCAAACATATTTTATTATCATTACGAGTGGTAGCTCGAGCCATGCCCACCGACAAAAGCAGATTAGTAAAATTGGCGCAAGAAATGGGCATGGTTGTTGGCATGACAGGAGACGGGATAAACGATGCACCTGCCCTTAAAAACGCCGATGTGGGTATCGCTATGGGAACAGGAACCGAAGTAGCGAAAGAGGCAAGTGGAATTGTAATTCTCGACAACAATATTTCTTCCATTGTTCAAGCCATGCTGTATGGTAGAACTATTTTTAAAAGCATAAGAAAATATTTAGTTTTTAGATTAGCAATAAACTTTACTGCGGTTGCGTTAGTTATTATTTGTCCTTTTTTGAATGTGGATGTTCCGCTAACTGTTATGCAAATGTTATGGGTAAACATGATAATTGATGCACTTGCAGGAATTGCTTTTGCAAGTGAACCACCGCTAAAAGAATATATGTTAGAACCTCCAAAATCCCGTGACGAAGAAATCATTTCGCCGAAAATGTATAAGCAAATTGCTGTTACAGGCGGATATATAACACTTATTAGTTTGCTATTTTTAAAACTACCCATCTTTCATGATATTTTTCGTTTTCAAGACGGCACAAATTATTTCATGACAGCATTTTTCACAACCTTTATTTTAACAGGGGTATTTAATAGTTTTAACACACGCACGGAAAGAATCAACATTTTATCCGGACTACATACTAACCCACTATTTGTTGTTACTATGCTTTTGGTTTGTGTGATTCAAATTGTTTTAATTATGTTTGGTGGGGACGCTTTTAGAACAACCACGCTAACATTAAACCATTTAATGCTCACAATAATGCTTGCTACCACAATAATTCCTGTGGATATTACACGAAAAATTTTGATTAGAAAGAAAAGAAAAAAAACACATTTTTAGGCGTAACCCTATAAGGTGGATAAAATAAAAATCACTTTATATCTCTTATCTCTATATTGGACTAAGCTAACAGAACTTTTTCACCTTTATAAATATGTTCACTTATTAGTTTTTAATGTGTTTTTACATTACTTTGTATAAAATCGTAACACCTATTTTTAGAATTAAAACATATCAATACTCGTTAAAAAATTAAATAAATTTATAAACCACTTAAAAACAGGAAGAATTTAAAACTCTTCCTGTTTTTAACTGTCCCCCGTCATCTTCTTAAAATATTTTTAATTTTTACTTCGCATCGCGCATGTTTAATAAAGAATGTTAAAAAAAATGTAAGTATAGTATGCGTGTATATTTTTCGCCAAGCATCATTTTAATTTATTCTTTCTATTTAAGATATAAAAAAAATTATATGGAAGCATCGGTTCATTCACAAATTTTTACAATGTGTGTATTATTCCTTAATATCAAAAACTATCTTAGTGATTTTAACATTTCTTCCACACTGTAAACTAATAAATTCATATTTGTTTTACATTTTTCTTTATCTGGATTATAACTTGAATAATATAATTTTAATTTAGGTTCTGTTCCGCTTGGTCGAATTATAACATTGCAACCTTTATCAAGTTTAAATTCTAAGAAATTAGAAGGCTCAAGCCCGGTGTTATCTAATAAGTAATCAATTTTTTCTTCCACTTTAAAATCGCCAATATAATTGATTTCTTGTTCTCTTAATCCTTCAATAACCTTAATAATTGCATTAGCACCTTCAATTCCTATGTAATTTATCGACACATTGTTATTTAAAATATAACCATATTGTTTAAAAATATCTTCAACATAATCTATTAGCGTTTTATTTTTGCTCTTTATTTGGTCTGCTATAATTGCAATGTATGCCGCAGCAGTGATTGCATCTTTATCTCTATGATGAGTTGTTAATAAATAACCACAACTTTCTTCATAAGCAATAATAAAATCTTGTGGATTATTTTTTTTAATTTCTAATTCCATTCTCTCGCCTAAATTTTTAAAGCCTGTTAACTCTCTAAAACAACAAATATTGTTTTTCTCGCAAATTTTAGTGGATAGCATACTACTAACAACAGTGGTAATCACAAAACTGTTTTCGCTTAAAAGTCTATTTTGTTTCTTTTCGTTTATAGCATGATTAAGAAAAATTAATCCCAGCTCATCACCAGTTAGCCTAATAAATTCGCCGTTATGTTTTACCATTACTCCTAGCCTATCAGCATCGGGGTCGGAGGCAATTATAATGTCTGCATTTTTGCTTTCCTTCATTATTAAGCTTTCGCTAAATGCTTCCACCAGTTCGGGATTGGGATTTTTGCAAGTGGTGAAATTTTCATCTGGTTTGGATTGTTGGACTGGGTAGGAAAACTCAAACTTCATATCTTTAAGAATCTTTGGAATAGCATAGAAGCCTGTACCATGGAGTGGTGTGAAAATAATTTTAAGATTATTTTTGCTAGTATAATTGTTTAGGGATGCTTTACTAATTTCGATAAAATCGTCTGTGATAGCATTGTCAAGTTTTGTTATGTTTTCGTGGCTTTTCTTTTCTAAACTATCAAAGTTTATATCAAATTCGTTTGCTTTCATTATATACTTTGTTATTAATTCTGCCTGTTCAGTTGATATTTGACATCCATCACTATTCACAACCTTATAGCCGTTATATTCTTTTGGATTGTGAGAACTTGTTATATTGATTCCAAGGGTCGTTTTAAACTTTCGAACTGCAAACGACAAAACCGGAGTAGGCGTAAGTTCATTAAAAAGATAAGTTTTAATACCGTTATTGTCAAACAGATTCGCGCTTAAAGTAGCAAATTTTTGAGAATACTTTCTATTGTCATACGCTATACAAACGCTGGCATCTTTAAAATTTTCTTTAAGATAATTAATAATTCCAAGTGTTGCTTTTAAAATAGTGTATTTATTAATATATCTTGTGCCCGCACCTAAGATTCCTCTTAGCCCAGCTGTTCCAAACTGCAAATATCCACTAAAACGATTTGCAATTTCGTTTGTGTCGGTAATTCCAGTTATTTCTTCTAGTAGCGCAACATCGGTAACATGTTTTTTCCATAACTCTAAATATTTATTCGCATCCATTTTTTTCTCCTATGTTTATTTATAGTATTATATCAAATTTTATTTCAATAAAAAAATATTTTTAGACATAAGAAAATTAGTTATGTAAATAAAAAAATGAAACGAAAAAACATAAAAAATCTCAATTTTCATGGTGCAATGCCGGTAATTGGAAAAAAAATATACAAACTAAACTGTAAACCCTTTTAAAATTATGGGAAAAGCTTATACAAACTAAACTTTAAACCCTTTTAAATAAATTATGGAAAAAGCATATACAAGCCGTTTTAAGTAAATTAAGATTAATTTAATTTATTACAAAAAAAAGTATTACTGCATTTAATAAAAGCAAACCCGTTTTTTATACATTGTCCTTATCAAAAATGCCGTGCGATTTATTTTAACTTGCATCTTTGTATATTATTTTATAATACATGGCAATAAAGTATCACTCACACAACTAAAACGGCGCGTGATTAAACTGTGAAAAAAAAACTTATAGTTTGAAAATTTAAACAATTTATCCTTAAATTTTAAAATTTAATTTAAGATATTTCATAAACTTGAAAAAAAAGCATTATAAATGCTTGGTTTATTAAAACTTTTATACTTAAACTTAAAATAAAAAAGCATTATAAATACTTATTAAAACTTTTATACTTAAACTTAAAATAAAAAAGCATTGTAAATGCTTAGTTTATTTTATAAATTTTTATACTTACAAATTAAAAGAAAATGTGCCTTAATATTAAAGTTACCGCAAAGGATAAACACGCAAACGCAACAGTTATTAAAACTCGTCTAATGAGTGCTTTTCTTTGATTTTCTAAATCTCTTTCAAAAGCTTGACCTTTGGGATTTAAAGTAATGCAAAAAACAGCTCGTCCATTTTTATCTGAGTTTACAACAGATATTAACGACTCCATTTCTAGATTTTTTAATATTTCTTCAATTTCATAACTACTAATATATGTTTGATGACTAACACCGTTAGATATTTCCATACTAGAAAGAAGGCATGTGCCTTTTCCTTCACATTGACTATAAACATATTTCATAATGATTTTTTCATTTTTTGATAACATTTTCATACCTTTAAAAAAAACTAAAACAAAACACTAGCTAAAAATCCACCCAGTATTGCCGCTAAAAAAGAACCCACACTCGACCAAATAGCAAGTTTATAAAACTTATTCTTCTCTTTATTGCTTGCTTTTATTTCTTCTGCATGCACTCTTGCCTTAGGAAGCATGGCCAGGCATACTTCATTTTCGTCTAAATACTTTATATCGATAAATTCATGCTCTTGCAAGTATGTTAAATTGTTATTAAGGATTGTATAATCAAGTTTAAACTTTGCCATTTTATCTAAAATTTGAGATATATCTAATATTTTATAAGCAGCACTATCTTCGCATAAATTATTCAAATTCTTTATAAGATTCATATTTAATTTGTCTAACATTTTTTAAACCTTTATAATTTTTTCTTAAATCTATTCTAGCATAAAATAAACTTATCTTCAAATTATATTTACTTAAAATTATTTTACTCTTGCTTAAATTATTTACACTAAAATAAATTTAGACTTTAATTTAGTTTGTTTAAAATATAAGCCTATAAAAAACTGCAAAAGAAATTATATTTATAACTTTTAAATTAATATAAATATGCAAAATTAAAATCAAATTCGTGAAAAAAAATCATCTTATACAATAAAAAAATCTGAAAAAATAAAGTCGCTTGTAAATACAAATAGATAATATTGCGTAATGTTTGTAAGCATAATTTAATAATTTTTCGAAAAATCAAAAACGTGAAAAACTACAAAAGGGATTATATTCATAACTTACTATTTTATAATATCAAAATGGAAGTGTGAATAAGCTATAATCTTCAAACAGCAAGTTTAGTAGATTTACCACAAAGGCAATCTACATGATTAATAATTTGTAAAGGTTTTTCACTATCACACAGCTTAAAGTGGTTTTTCAAACGACAAAAAAAACCTGCATATTTTTCTAGCAGGTTTTTTGAATTTTTAAATTTTATTATTTCTTGTTATCTTTTTTTGTTGGCTCAACTCTTGAAAGTCTTTTATTTGAGAATAAGAAATAGATAATCACACCCGAAAGCACTGCAATAGAAAGAATTATTAGTATTGTGCCAACTGTGTTAGAAATATTTTTGTCTTCATCGGCTTGCGCAGATGGAACATTAATAATATAAGTTTGTTGCCAAGTGTTGTTTGCGTTGTCATAAACGGTTAATGATAGTTTATAGTCGCCAACCTGGTCAAAATCCCATCCCCAAACACCTGTTTCTATTTCATAATTGTTTACTATTTCTTTTCCGTTAGGCCCGGTTAATTTCACTGTGCCGGATTTTGTTTTAAATTTTTGCATTAAAGCTTCATGAGTGTCACCTAATTTATCTGCATCTTGGTCAACAATAATCATTTTGTCTAATGGAAGCATCCATTCTTCGCCCAACTTAACTTTTGTTGGAATTGCATCTTCTTTGCCGTCCATCCAAACAACATTTGGATTATTACAGTTTCCAATATATAAAGTAATTTTGTGATCAGCAAATTGCACCGCTTGATTATGTGCTCTATCCTCAGCTGTGTATTCAACAGAATATTTGCCTTGGTTTGTATCATAAGTTTTAAGTTCGAACCAATAATAGCCTTGTTCATAATTTGGTTGCGCTGTAATAATTGTGCCTGCTTTATTTTTTACTGTTACTTTTGCGATAAGATTATTTTCATCTAGGTTTTTATTTTCATCGGTAACAGTATACATTGGTAAATACACTTTCAAGGTTGGATTTGGATTTTCTAAAGTGTTTTCCCATTCAATAGTATGTTTAAATTGATTTGTTTCAAAATATCCATTTTCAAAAACAGTACTTATTTCTGGAGCAATAGTGTCAGAAACATTTAAAATAAAATAAGTGGTTTCATTTTCGCTTTTGCTTCCCCATTTATATTCAATCCTGTAATCGCCTTCAACATTAGGTTTAAAACTTTTTTCGCTTTCGTCAAAATTCAAATATCCATCTGGCGTTGAAGTTAAAGCAACCGTCCAAGTTTTTGAATCAATTATTACTCCATTGCTTAAAGTGATTTTTGGATAAATAAATTCTTTGCCAAGTTCAGCAGTTTTAGGGAAATTTGTTATAACCATAGCTGGCTCTTCAGGCTCGCCAACTCTAATACCAAAAGTTTTGGTTGTTATGTTTCCAAGTCCATCTTCAAATTGATAAACAATTTCATATAATCCACTAACGCTTGCTTCAAACTTAGCCCCGGAGATTGTTAGTGTATATTCATCATTTGCTATATCATAAAATTTATCTAAGGTCGGATTTCCATCTTTAAGTAGATAAGCTCTATTTCCATTATTAAAAATAAAAAGAGAATGTTTAATATTTTTATCTGCATCGGTAGCACTTACTGTTGGAAGAGTTATAATATTTCTAGGGAAGAAAATATCTTTTTCTACGCCGTCAAGTTGGATATATCCGTTATCTAGGTAATTCCAAGGTGCGGTTAAATCTGGATAATTATTTAAAATTTCATCTGTATTTGCTAAATATAGTGCGTCTCCTAATGAATTGCCAGCACCACCATCCACAAAAGCAAACTGTGGAGCATCTTGGTCGCCAGTTGCTAGAACTGTTATTTCTTGCTTTACCATTTTTGGAAGAAGTCCGCTTTCTTCAGTTGGAACATTATAAATATCGAATCCGGGATTGATAACTTGGTTGTAGTAATCATTTCTTGCATAAACTGAAACAGTCGCAGATACAATTTCACCTATCTCGTCTTTTAACTTAGCAAAATCTATTTCATATAGGTTAGTTGTTTTATTAAACATTTCTTCAAGTTCCAAACCTGTTAAATATTTAATATCATTTAATCCAACAATCCTTGCAACAATATCTACATCAATATTTTTGTCTTTATAATTAACATTTTCATCGAGTACGGTAGGTTTTGCGAAAGTTAAAACGCTATCCGCATAAAGTTCGTCTTCATCTACTGTGAATATAAGACTAGGGTCAGTATTATAATCTTTATAATCTTCTTCTCTTATCACATTAATGGTGAAATTTCGTGTTGTTGAAATAGAATATTGTTTATCTTTTGCTGTATAAATAAAAGTATATTTCCTTGTTTCTACCGTTCCAGTTGGAGCCATAAATTTAAAAGATGCACTTTCGTAGTTTTCATAAGTTTCATCTTCGCTTTCAACTCCTCCATTTATCACAAATAAATTTTTTGTAGGTTGAGTATCAACTCTAACTTGTCTGGTAAACTCAAAATTCTCATACCCTGTTGTAAAGTTGTCCTTTGCATAAATAGCAGGGATAATATCTTCAAGAATTAAAGAAGTATCGCCTTCTGGAATAATAACAAGGTTTGGAACAGATGCAATTTTGTCACCAAGCAACTCTAAAATTTCGTTTTCAGTTTTTCCTTGAACACTAACACCACCAACGCTTGTTATTTTATTTTCTGCATTGATTTCATAATCATTTACATATAAGATTTCTGGTAATTCCTCATCATAAACTTCCACTCTATGTTGAGAGTCGCTGTTATTGATCGGTTGAAACTTATCACTACTCACATTAAAAAGTGGATGTATTGCTTGATAGTAAATCCAATAGTTACCAATAAGTGTTGGAGTAATAGTAAAGTCTTTTTGGTTGATTTGTGCTGTGCAATCAGTCCTTTGATTATCAGCAGTAATATGTTCAGCAGTTATTTTAATATAAGCGTTTATTTTTTGACCATCTTGGTCAACTGCATACGCTGGAGGAAGACTGGCTTCAAGTCCCAGTTTAATTCTTTCTTCAATAGAACCTGTGAAATTTACTTTTAGTTTTAAATCTTCTAATTTATAACTTGATTCTGGAACTACCTCAATATTTTGATAGCCACTGCCAAGAATTTTTCCTGATACTTTATAATGATATGATATTTTATAGGTTCCGATACTGCTTGGTGTATACAAATAAACATAATCGTTTTCATCACCTTCACCAACATTTTCAACTGTAACAATATCATTATTAATGCGTACTTCTAGGTTTGCGTAATCGGCTTCTGCAATTTTTTCGCCTTTATTTGTTAATACTGTTGGACGAGGAATTGCAACTTCTATTCTATCTGTTAGAAGAGGCATTTTTTCAGGTACAACATGCTTACTGTTTTCTGGAAGTAAAACAGTATAACTTTGAGAAATAACATCAATAGTTAATCCATTATCTTTTTTATTTCCATACGATTTATTTTGAATAGCAGTTATAATTTTACCGCCAACTTGCTTTGTTATTTCCAAAGTGTAAGTGCCTGTTGTTAGAGCAATAAAAACCCATTCATTGTTTTCATTTTCATGAATGCCTAGGGTTTTTCCCTCAGCATTGTTATTAGTGTTGGCTAACTCTTTTCTAGGAATGTTTTGAAAAACTTTATAAGAATAGCCTTCTCTTGCAATAAAATCTGCATAATCTAGCTGTTCTATGCCTTCTTTAATTATAGGCAATTTATATTCGTTATTAAATTTTACTTCACTTTTAAAGCCGATAAGCTCAATCGTGTCGCCATCAACATCAGTTATCACAACATCGTCAGCGTAAGCAATGTTCATATTATTAACCAGTGTTGCAACTGGAGACAGCAGTAAAGCAAAAGCCATTATTATAGTTGTTAAAATCTTGAATTTTATTTTTTTCGTATTTCTTACCATGATAGTAAAATTTCTCCTTAATTATTTAAGATATTTGTAACATTGACTAGTTTAAACAATATTTGACAATTTGTCAATCAATTTAAGTTTAAAAATATATAATTTTCAGGTTAGTTTTCAGGTGGTTTTTAAATGAAAATGTAAAGTTTAAATTAATTTTTAATAAGCCATTTATTTGGTATAAATGCTTTTAACTACGCCTTAAAATTTAGTTAATTTATGAAAAATCAAATATGACAAACTTAAATAAGTTTATTCCAACACATATTAAAGCAAATTTAAAGTGAGTTGTAAAGCAGTTTAACACGACAAACTAAATAAACAAAAATAATTTGGCTAATATTTTTCCAAAATATGTAAATTTAAAAAATAATTTAAAAATAATTCGACAAAACCAATCATTAATAAAATCAATTAGAAGATTAAATCTTTTTTATATCTTTAAAGTAAGTTCATTGATTATTTTTAAAAAAAATATTTGACAAAAATTAATCTGTCTTAAAAAGATAAAAAATTAAAATGCAAACACGAAAAGATGAACATCATTTTTGTATAAAAGCAAAAAAACTAATTTTTCATTTTTTTTTATTGTTATATAAAAGTTTACATGCGAAAAAGCGGACGAAACCGTCCGCTAAAAGCAATAACTTTTTAACTAATTAATTTTTTTAAAAATTATTAAAATAAACTTATTATAAACTTAACTATAAAATACAATATCATAATTTATCCATAATAATTTTAAAGTGCCCAACCGTTCACTATTTTTCTCATAACATCTGAAAAGTTTTGTTTTGCCACATTTGACTCGCTTATAACTGGAACTTCGGCTATTATTACGCCATTTTTTAGCACCAAACAAACGCCCACTTCCTGCCCTTTCTTTATTGGAGCACCTACCCTATTTGGTACCTGTAACACTGTTTCATAAGTGGATTTTTCACCTTTTTTATCGATAGCAAAATAATCATTAAGAGGGCGAACGCAAATGCTATTTTCCTTGCCTCCAACCACTTTAACAGTTTTATCAAAACATTTTTCCGCACTTAAAATATGTGAGTTTTGGTAGTTTGCAAAACCATGAGAAAATAATTCAATACTTTCACTAAACCTGCTTTGCGAATCTTTGCAATTTAACACCACTGCAATTAAGTTTAATCCGTCTTTTGTGGCTGAACTTGCTAAACAATATCCTGCTTCATCGGTGAATCCAGTTTTTCCACCAGTGCAATATTCATAGTAACGAATTAATCTGTTGGTATTAACAAGTTCAGTTTCTCTTCCACTAGGATGAATTAGATTATCCATCCAAATACTTGCATCTTTAATATATATATCAAATCTTTCAATCTCTCTTAAAACTAATGCCGAGTCATATGCAGTACTATGTTGGTTATCTGTGTTTAATCCAGATGCATTTTCATAAACTGTGTTTTTCATTCCAAGTTCCTTAGCACGCTCATTCATAAGATTAACAAATGCTTTCTCACTGCCAGCTATCCCTTCAGCCAGCACTATGGAACTGTCGTTTGCAGATGCAACTATAACGCTTTTTAATAAATTTGAAACTTTGTATTTGCTTCCTGCATCCAAAAATGCCTGACTGCCTTCAGCATCGCACGCATGCTCACTTGCTCTCATTTCATCGTCCATGCTTAGTTCGCCACTTTCAATTCTTTCAAGAGTTATCAATGTTACCATAAGTTTGCAAATGCTTGCCACAGGCATCCTGGCATGCTCATTAAATGAAGAAAGCACCGTTTTACTATCAGAATCCATTAGCAGGTAACTTCCACACGACAACTTATTGAATTCATCATGCGAATTGATTGCGTTCACGGTAAAACTTTTTGTTGAAACCAATAGGCAAACAATTAACATTAATATTACTGCAACTTTTCTTTTCATTTTTATCTCCTAATATTAAATGGAGTTTTTTATGATAGTTTTCGATAAAATTAAACCTATTTTAAAAACAATTACATTTCCATTTTATTTATGTTTTGCTATAATTTAAAATTTATGCAGTACACAAATTATTGCAATGCATATTCCAAAAAATAAGTTATTTAAATAAAAATAAAATACCATTAAAAAAATAAAAAATCACACTAAGCAAAAAAAAAGCCTTATTTAGTTAACCCTTGTTAAGTTCACTTCATAAGGTTTTTTTATGCTTTTTTAATTGTATTCATGTACAAACTTTAAAACCATACCCTTACAAACTAATTTATAAAACTAAAAAATTACATATAATGATTTTAATTTAACATGATTTAGTTATGGATTATTTAGTTTGCCAAATAATGCTTCAAGAAAACCATCAATACTGGTCATATAAACTATGTTTACATCTTGCGTTGTAATAGGTTCATATTGCATATTGTAATATTCTAAAAAAATTTGAAAACAATTATTTCCTCTATTAAAAAAAGTATCTGCACCTGCAATAAATGTTTCGGGCTGTTGCAAGTTGGTTTTAGGGGCAATTTGAAATAAATCACTCCCGGCAACAAGTTTGTCATTTTTGAAAAATTCACTATCAAGAGAACCCCAAACGGGATCATACAAAACTACGCCATCGTAATCAGTCAATCGTCTTTGCTGCATATCGCTTGATGCTGGACTTATATTATAAATCGACATAAATTTTTCAGCTTCAATGCGACGAATTGTATTCTCTTCAATTAACTTATTTGTAACACCGTGTTCAATTAATTTAGTTGGAGACATAGCCACCATATCTAAATCACTTGTGATAAAGTCCGATCTTGTTTGTATAGGGAAAAGAGGCAAATACGAATCTAAAATTTCAACTCCCTGCGCCATAACATTAAATTTTAACTTTAACACAAATTCGTCTAGAACGGCATCGTTTGCACAAACAAAGTTCATAAACCAATCTGATGGTAAATAAAAGGCGTACTTATCTGGCCAATCTTTATAAAAATCACCGTATTTTATAACTAGTTGCTCGTTACGGTCATAAAATTTGGCGGTGTTAACTTCTGGCAAAAATACAATGCTTTTTATTTTTTCTGCACTTTCTAAAACAGGTTCAAACGGTGATACATTAAAATCATAAAATTCGTTTATATGTTTATACATTGCATTTATTCGTGGAAATTTCAGATAAACAGCAAAATCGTTTGAACCATAGTTTGGATATTTTCCATTTTTAGAAATTGTTACCGCCTTATCCATAAACTTATTCACAAGAATTCTATATGATTTATAATAATGTTTTTCAGGATTATCTTCGAAAGGGTCCCCACCGGGATTTAAAATTATCTTATCATTACCAGACGGAAAAAGGTTATCATCATATTCTACATTTGCAGAGCCAATAATGTTATTTAAAATAAATTCTTTTATAACATCCACTTCACCTATAGCTATTTCTTCACCAAATGTGCTTTCAGTAAACCCTAAATGATTAATGGAATTAAGATAAGCATTGTACTGCCCAGAGGTTACAGTTCCAAGCGCACTATACTCACCCGTTGCAACTATTTTTGCTAACTGCATTTTTACATTATTCATAGTTAAATTATCAGCGCCTATCCATTTTCTAGCAGTGTTTATTTCTGTACCAAACTCACCAGTTTCATTGTAAATATATCCGCCGTCTATTGCTCGTGTAAAATTAAAGGGATTGATTTCTTTTAAATCACTTCTTTCGCCTGCCATCCATGAAATACATTCACCGCAATTTAAATCAATTAAATTTACAGTTCCGTGCGTACAACTTCTAGCCTTAGTTGAAAATTCATTCTCTCCCGGACTAATAAGTGTGAATTTATTAAACTCTATCGTATCAATATAAGTTGATTGTTTTTCTTTACCTAGCGCACTATTAATATAAAAAGCTTTAAGCGCAAAATCAATATGTTCCGCCATAAGCGAAAATTGTCTCTCTAATAAGGCTACAAAAGTTTTTTCATTCTTATCAACTTTGTCATAAAACAATGTGTCATTTTCTGGTTCTGTGCAAATAATAACTCCACTGAAATAATCTCTTATATCCGTGGTGGGATTTTTTATTTCAGACTCGACTACTGGTGATTCTGCATTTTTGAAATAGCCAATACTTGGTGAAGGAAACCCACAACCACTTAAAAAGATAGTTACCGAGCATAACATAAAAACAAAAACTCGTTTGAAAAACAATTTTGTTTTTACCAACATATCCCTCCTTTTGTGTAATGTTTTGTGAAGATACATTTTTTATATATTGGAATGTTTTTATCTTTTTGTTGGATTTGTGAAGATAAATACTTTTTTTCCTATTTGTAATCTAACTAAAATTAAGTCTCATTTTTGCGCTAATCAAGATAAATATAATTTGAGTAGGATTAAGCACTTTATATTGATGCCTTAATTTCACAGTATATAGTTATTTTTAGTTTTAACAAATTATATTTTAATTATCAGCACACTTTTAACTATACTTTTATTTTAAACAATTAGCGAAATTTGTCAAATAAAATCAATCGAAAGCATCATAAACTTGAAAAACACACACGGGAAAAAGATAAAATCATTAAATGCACTAAAAAAAGTGAAAGACAAGTTTTTTCCTTTACTATCGGTAAATTCACTTGCCTTCCATTTTTTATAATTCCCTCATATATTAACCTACAACTTTATTAAATATGCATGTTATGAGTTATCCTAAAATCACTATTTTTTTAATCCAATTTGCAAACATAATATGTTAACTTAAATCTCATTTTTTTGGTTCCTTTCCATATTTAAATTTTTGCAAAGCTTAATTGTTTTAAAAATTACATTTTTTTGCTTACCCATTAATTAGATACTGTGTATTAACCTAAAAATAGTTTTCTCTTAACCGCATATCTAATTTACAACTTTATTAAATATGCATGTTATGAGTTATCCTAAAATCATATTTTTTTACACATGGAAAAGTTTTACAACATGTATATGAGATTTATTTTGCTAAACTTTTTATTTACTCTTTTCCAACATTAAAATAAATTCGCTTAATAATAGTTTTAAACTATCCTTTTTTTTCATTGTTGTTGCTAAAACATCTTCATGGTTTAGTCCTAGGTTAGACATACCTGCAGCAAAGTTTGAAACAAGCGAAACCGCCACACATCTCATGCCGTAATATCTGGCTTTAATTATTTCTAATGCAGTACTCATACCCACAACATCTGCACCCATTTGAAAGTATGCAAAAATTTCTGCCTTTGTTTCATAGGTTGGCCCTGTTACTTGTAAGTATGTTCCAATATGGTGTTTAAGTGAATGCTTATCACAACTTATTTTAAGATAACCTATATATTCTTCATCATAAATATTTGTCATATCAACAAAAAGTGGTCTGCCCTCTTCAAGATTGCCTGCAATCAAAGGATTATGCCCTGTTAAGTTTATATGGTCATGCAGTATCATTAAATCACCCGGCACATAACTGCGGTTTATTCCTCCGCTTGCGTTTGTTACAAACAAACTTTTAATATTAAGTGCATGAAAAATATCAACAGGTAACACAACTTCATTTGCAGTCTTCCCTTCATATAAATGAAATCTGCCTTGCATTATTAAAACATGCTTATCATGAAGTTTGCCCCACTTTGCGTTTCA